>Ga0209512_1001083_pt1 | contig 36339 bp, 31 predicted proteins | sample frozenSSSSmetaG_FD_184142 | JGI IMG/M metagenome (GOLD analysis project Ga0209512, IMG submission 184142) | Glacier valley bacterial and archeal communities from Borup Fiord, Nunavut, Canada, to study Microbial Dark Matter (Phase II) -... | ecosystem: Environmental > Aquatic > Freshwater > Ice >...
AAATCAGGCTTTGACGTTTTTTGTTAGTTTCTTGACGAAAACTATACGCTTTTTTTGGCTTTTAAACTATAATATTTTCAAGGTTCAGTTGCCTTCTGTCGGCGTTGCGTTTGCTTCGCTTCCCTTCAGGCACTTATCTAATATACCTATCTAACCCATTCGTGTCAACACTTTTGACAACATTTTTTCTAAATTTCCTGAAAGCTTTATGTAGCAGGGTGTTCGGCTCTGAGATTCTAGGGAGCGATCGCCCCATCCTCACTCGCGGCCCGCTTGACTCAACTTATATTTGCTGATCGCTCTAGAAAGAATCCCGCTTCCTTCTTTTCCTGATTATCCAGCAGGACGCTAGCTGCATCTATATATATATAGTGCAAACCCTTGGGCTAAGAATAAATGTAAGCTGGGTAAAATGCATGTGTGACTCCAAAGTACCCCGACCATCGTAGGGTTATGCGTAGTGAATAGCAAAGAGTGGATAAATCCTAGAGAGTGGACATACTTTAAAATATTGATGCGCCGATTTATCAAGTCAACGTCATCTTGACATGCAACCATTTAGCCGTCGTCGAGCAGTAGACCCTTACAAACAGGATGATGAAGCAGTGGGTCATCACATTATTCCCCACTCCCTACTGATTTGGGCATTAAAACAGTTTGATGCAGCAGAACAATTACTGATTGAAGAGAGTTTTATTCCCAAACAGGAAAACTTAACACTGCTGAATCTCCACCGTACAGGCGTATTCAAGCTAGATAAGGATCACACCACAGGTAGCGCTGGGATGATAAACGCGTATATATACAGTTTAAATTCACACACCAGAACAGTGATTTTAAACGTGCCGATTGGTAGCTGTATTTTCCCGCCAGATGTCAAAACAGCCCTGAACCAACTTCTCAACAGTAGCAATCAATATAAGCCGCCAGGGTACCGCCAGTCTTTAGCTGCAGCTTATTATGAGTGGCAAAGATACAACGTTTTCTACGGACCAATGAACCGACATGAGGCCCAGAAAAAAAACGAGTTCGATACAGATGCTAAATATTTTGTCGATAGTCAGACATATGACAGCTTGTATCACGTCTATAAAAAGCTAATCAAGGCAAAAAAGATTCAAAGACAAGTTGTTGCTTCAACCCAGACGACGCAAAACTTGGCTATTCATGTGAAAGTAGCCTTAAACGAATTGCAAGAAATCCATGCACTCTACCAACAAGGCAAAATCCGGGTCAACATCTACGACCTGGAAAAATGGACAAAAAAGACGAAAAAGGGGATATTGGCATTTGTGCCTAAAGAAAGGCAAGCAAATCGAGCACTCTTCGGAAATTTAAATATGACAAGTTAAGAGAAACTAAGTTTCTAAGAACTCTGGTTTAAAGCACCCATCACACACCACACTCACTCCAAAACAAAAAATTTACTTTTCTTTAGTCAATATAGACTAATTTACTGGGTGGTTCAAAGCCTGAAACCGATGATCAGAGCGAATTGCATCAAACTCGCGGCTATTGACTGCCATTGAGAAATATTTTTCTGGATAAAGATTAATTGCTTTTTGTAAACTTTCGATAGCTGCCACAATATTATTCTGCAAAGCATGACACCGAGACTGGTTGTACCAACTCTTGTGGTCATTTGGTTGCAGTTGCAGCGCTTGACCATAACTAATAATAGCTTGGGAATAATCTTGAAACTTTTCACAAGCCACACCTCGGTTAATCCAGGCTTGTTGGTAATCGGGTTTGATCAAAACTGCGCGATCAAAACTAGCTACAGCCTTAATGTGACGACCCATATCACTTAAAGTCACACCCCGGTTGTGCCAAGCTGTGGCGTTATCAGGATTAAACTCAATTGCCCGTTCGTAGCTATTAAGCGCATCTTCAAAGCATCGCATCTGTCCAAGGGCGTTACCTCTGTTGTACCATGCCCAATAGGCATCTGGTTGTAAACTGATGGTGCGATCAAAGCTAGCAACCGCCTTATCATATTTACCCCAATCACTCAGGGTAATACCTCGGTTATGCCAAGCTGTGGCAGCATTTGGGTTAAACTCAATGGCGCGGTCAAAGCTGTTTAATGCGTCTTCATAACGTTTTAACTTACCTAAGGCAATTCCTCGATTATGCCAAACCCAACAAGCATCTGGTTTAATTGCTAGCACCTGCTCAAAGCAAGCTACCGCCTGTGAGTGTTCGCCCAAATTTCCTAAAGCAAAGCCTTTTTGGGACAAAGCGTCAGGATAATCTGGCTTACACCGTAGTGCTTTATCGAAACTGGCGATCGCCGCGCAGAATTTTTCAGCCTTATTGCGACGTAAGCCTTGATGGAAAAAAAACTCGGCTTCTAGAGTTAGAGTAAGTCTCATAGAATTTGGCATCATACCTAGGGATGATTTATTTATAACATTTCCCAAAACATACCATGACTGAAGCAAAAAATAATCAATTGCGAATTGAACATGATTCGATGGGCGCAATGGAAATTGCCAAATCCGCCTATTACGGGATTCAGACGCAACGCGCTAGCGAAAACTTCACAATTAGCGGCATCAAACCCCTACCTACCTACATAGACGCCTGCATCTTGATTAAAAAAGCCACAGCTTTAGCCAACAGTGAACTTGGCTGCATCCCCCCAGAAATTGGCACAGCCATCGTCCAAGCCGCCGACGAAACACTATCCGGCAAATTCCGCGATCAATTTATCGTCGATATTTACCAAGCTGGGGCGGGGACATCCCATCACATGAACATCAACGAAGTCCTAGCCAACCGCGCCTTAGAAATCCTCGGCGACGAAAAAGGTAATTACCAACGTGTCAGTCCCAACGACCACGTAAACTACGGACAATCCACCAACGACGTCATCCCCACAGCCATTCGGATTGGCGGATTACTTGCACTATCCAAAACTTTATATCCAGCAATCGACAAAGCGATCGCAAACCTAGACAACAAAGCCGAAGAATTCCAAGAAATAGTTAGATCAGCCAGAACCCACCTCCAAGACGCCGTCCCAGTGAGACTAGGAGAAAACTTCCGAGCTTGGGCGCAAATTTTGCGAGATCACCAAAACCGGATCTACGTCGCCTCTGGAGACCTAATGGTACTCGGCTTAGGAGGTAGCGCCGCCGGAACCGGCTTAAACACCCATCCCCAATATCGCCGAAGAGTCATTGAAATTCTCTCCGAATTACTAGAAAACCCACTAGAACCCGCCCCACATCTCATGGCAGCCATGCAAAGTATGGCACCATTTGTCAATGTCAGCAGCGCTATGCGTAACCTAGCCCAAGATCTGATCAAAATTTCCCACGACTTGCGCTTACTAGACTCAGGTCCCAAAACCGGCTTTAAAGAAATCCAACTTCCACCAGTGCAGCCCGGATCATCAATTATGCCTGGAAAATACAACCCAGTCATCGCCGAAATGACCTCAATGGTCTGCTTCCAGATCTTCGGTTACGATCAAGCGATCGCACTAGCCGCACAAGCCGGACAATTAGAACTAAACGTAATGATGCCGCTAATTGCCTACAACCTGATCCATAGCATCGAAATCCTCGGTAACACCATCGCCACCTTAAGCGATCGCTGTATCCAAGGAATCACTGCCGTCCCCGAACGTTGCCTAAACTATGCCGAAGGTAGCCTCGCCCTAGTAACTGCCCTCAACCCGCATATTGGCTATCTCAACGCCGCAGATGTAGCCAAAGAATCACTAGAAACAGGAAAATCTCTCCGGCAAATTGTTATAGAAAAGGGGCTGATGACTGAGTCTGAACTAGCGCAAGTGTTAGATTTGGAGAAAATGAGCGCTATGCCCATTGAACCTGTTTAGAAACGCGGAGAACGCTGAGGTAGCGCAGAGGAGCGCGGAGTAGCTCTGCGTGGAACTCTGCGCTACCTCCGCGCCCCCCGCGTTAAAAAAAATCCTCATCCGAAGTGAAAATCCATGAGTTCTGTAAGCTTAATTCGCGCAACTTCCTACGAACGAGAGATATTAAATGAATCTCTCTTGACTCTTCTCGCACCTTTAGGAGGAATAGCAGCTTTTGTCAAAAGAGGCGATCGCGTGCTACTTAAACCTAATTTACTGACAGGGGCGAGACCGGGTAAAGAGTGTACGACTCGCCCAGAGTTGGTTTCTGCTGTCGCGAGGATGGTGATTGCTGCTGGCGGTAAGCCGTTTTTGGGCGATAGTCCGGCTTTTGGTAGTGCTAAGGGTGTGGCAGTGGCAAGTGGTTATGGACCGATGTTAGCAGAACTTGATTTACCTGTTGTGGAATTTCACGGTCATGGTTATCAGACGGATAGTGCGGATTTTAGCCGGTTACGGTTGTGTCAGGAGGCTATGTCGGCTGATGTGGTGATTAATCTGCCAAAGGTGAAGTCTCATTCTCAATTGACGCTGACGATGGGGGTGAAGAATTTGTTTGGTTGTGTTCCTGGGAAGATGAAAGCTTGGTGGCACATGGAGGCGGGGAAGGATGCTAACCGTTTTGGGGAAATGTTGGTGGAGACGGCTAGTGCGATCGCTCCTAATTTAACTATCATTGATGGGATTATTGGTCATGAGGGGAATGGACCAAGTGGCGGCGAACCCCGTAATTTGGGGATATTGGGGGCTGCTAGTGATGTTTTTGCGCTGGATAGGGCAATTGTGGAAATTTTGCAGGTTCGCCCAGAGTTAGTGCCAACTGTGGCTGCGTCTATACGTTTGGGACGGTGTTTGGATTTGGCGGAGATAAATTTCCCACTTTTAAGTCCGGCGGATGTGAAGATTGATGATTGGCAATTGCCTGACAAGTTGATCCCGATTGATTTTGGTCTGCCTCGGGTGCTCAAGTCTACTTTTAAGCATCTTTATATTCGGTTGTTTAAAGAGCCGCTGAGCGCTTATAGTGGGCGCTCTTAGAAATTACTTGACAAATTTCCCCTTATGCTAAATCTGCTACAGACCTTTGCCGGGAAGCGGATTAAGCTAATAGTGCCCTCCGATTGCTTAAATTGACCGCCCTAGCCAAGAGGCGGTTTTTATTTGAATTTATGCCTTAAATCCTTGTCTAGACTGTTAAAAATGTTCACATTTGAACAATTTGGTTCGCAGAAGCGGTTACAATGACATCACGAAGCTCTCGGCATGAGAGATCGCCGCCAAGTGAAATGACAAGAGTGCAATTTTCTACTATGAATTCAAGTAGTCCGGCTGCTAGTTCCACTGAAAGGTATTCACATCGCCTAGCAGATATTGTGGGCACCGCGATCGCCTTGTTAACTCTGACGTTACCTTTGTTTGTGATCGCTAATTATTCCACTAATAACCGCCAAAGTAATATAACACCCATTACCTATCCTGTAAAAACAACTCCCGATGATTAAATTCACTTGATTTACCCTAAAATTCTACACGGGAGCTAAAAAAAAGCAACCCGTAGACAGATGATTCGCTTAGGAGTTTTCTTGTGGACTTATCTTTAATCCCTGCTAGACCTAAATTAGGTCTAATCAATATTCTGATCGAAATTCCGGCTGGAAGCAAAAACAAGTACGAATACGACAAGGATATTCAGGCTTTTGCCCTGGATCGCGTACTTTACTCCTCAGTCCAATATCCTTGTGATTACGGTTTTGTTCCCAATACCCTGGCTGATGATGGCGATCCCCTGGATGGAATGGTGCTGATTGACCAACCAACTTTTCCCGGATGTGTGATTGCTGCCAGGCCCATTGGGATGTTGGAAATGATTGATGGGGGCGATCGCGATGAAAAAATTCTGTGCGTACCAGATAAAGATCCTCGCTACAGCCAAATCAAATCTCTCAAAGATGTTGCCCAGCACCGATTAGATGAAATTGCCGAATTCTTCCGCAGTTATAAGTTTCTGGAGAAGAAAGAGACTAAAATCCTCGGCTGGCAAGATGTGGATAAAGTCATGCCTTTAGTGGAAGAGTGCATCAAGGCTGGAAGTGAGAAAGGTCGCGATTCTGATTCGGAAACGACTTAAATTCAACTGTATTCAGAGTCAAGAAACGGTTAAAGTTAAAGAAATCAACTTTGACCTCTTGCCTCTGCCCAAGTGAAAGAGTGCTATAACAATGCAGCGCACGCTCCTTTTAGCCAAAATTCATAACTGTACCCTGACTGCGGCGAATCTTAACTACGTAGGCAGTATTAGTATTGATCGACTTCTTTTAGATACTGCTGGTATCTTACCCTATGAACAAGTACAGGTAGTGAACGTTGCTAATGGAGAGCGGCTAATTACTTATGCAATTCCTGCAGATGCCGAATCAGGGGCGATTGAGCTTAATGGAGCAGCAGCTAGACTAGGCATGAGCGGAGATCGCTTGATTATAATGACTTACGGGCAGTTCACTTTGGAGGAGCTAAAAACTTACTCTCCCAAAGTCGTCCTTGTGGACGAAAAAAACCGACTGTTAGAAGTACGGCGGTATGATGACCTGCTCGCTAAGGTCTAAATTCGGGCGAAAATGTCAAATTTTGAAGTTTCAATGCCTGCTCGCCAATTCAGTGAGCAAATTACTCAAGTAAATAATGTCGAAGCTGGTGTCGTCAAATTTTGGGGTGTGCGAGGCTTAATTGCGACTCCTGGCAGTAATACCAATCGCTATGGTGGCAATACAAGCTGTGTTGAAATAAGCATCGGTGGTAAACACCTAATATTTGATGGCGGAACTGGGTTAAGGATGCTGGGCAAAAGTTTGCCCGAGTTATCTTTGCCAATAGATGCCCATTTATTTTTTACTAATTCCCAATCCAATCGCATTCAAGGATTTCCGTTTTTTACGCCGGCTTTTATCCCTGGCAATTGCTTTCATATCTATGGTGCAGCAGCGCCACATGGTGCTTGGATCAAACAATATTTGCAAGAACAGATGCTACAGCCGCATTTTCCTTACCCTTTCCAGGTAATGCAGTCAGAATTAAAATTTAATAATCTGACATGTGAGCGAGTAATCTCTCTAGACGATATAACAATTACTACGAGTTTAATTAACAAAACTCACTGTTCGCTGGGCTACCGCATTGACTGGCAAGGACATAGTATTGCTTACGTCACAGATTTGCAAGTTGGCGGGGAATTAGAAGAAGCTACATCTTTAGGAGTTTCACAAACACGCCTACAGAAACTAAGTGAAAATGCTGACTTGCTGATTGCTAACGCTACCTATACTTACCCAGATACACAAAAGAATTTATCACCGTTACCGCAATGGCAAACGGCTGTGGATTTGGCCCATAGTGCTGGCGTAAAACAACTGATTCTTTCTTATCACCATCCAGATGATGATGACGAAACTCTTGCCCAAATGCAGACAGAGGTAGAATCTGCCTTTCCTCAAGCTTCACTAGCTTATGAAGGTTTATCTTTAGTTATTTAGACTGGATTAACTTCCATCCACGGAAAGTACCTAAATGACGATACTCAGCGGCTGACCAATCCGATGATTCTGGACTAACCCAGGCATAACCCCTCGCTGGCAACTCGGACACTTGTCGAAATCGCTGTCCCCAGTGAGGCGTATAAAAGGTGAGTAATAACAAACTAGGATCTCCACCTGTGGTGAGAGATTGGGTTTCTTGAACCACAAAATTAATTGCTTGACGTTGGACGGTGGATGCGATCGCATCATCACGGAAAAAAACTTTCACATCAGGATTATAATCGCTGAATAATCCAGCAGCTGCGATCGCGGCTAATCCCAGCCAAGCACTCACCACCCAACCAGCGACCCAGTACTTCGCAGTAAAAAATTTATTTCCCCGCTGCCGAAAAACCCACATCAGCGGCAAAGTTAACCAACCTAATCCTAGGAGAACCCCGATATTCCCATACTTTTGTAAATCTATATATTCTCTGAAACCAAGTACAGGAGAAATTTGTAATCCCAAACCAGCGAGAAACAACAAACAACCCAAACCACCAAAACCATAACTAAGAGACCGAACTAAGTACTTATGCTTAGTTCCACGCTCATAAATCATCCCTAACCAATCCAAAGCCACGGCTGCCAACATTGCCATAAACGGATAAAGCATGAGTGCGTAATGAGGCAAACGCGTAGCTACACAGCTAATTTCAGCCAGAATCACCAGCGGACAGCCGATTAGTATCAAACGATATGGTGATTTTCGCCAAACGAGAATTAAACCCAAAAAACTGAAAAAAGGCCAAGGAAAAGCTTTCAGCGGAGTATTCCATAAATAAAAGAAAGGCGAATTTCCGTTACGCTGTTCTGAGGCAATTCGCTTCACCAAATTAAAAAATTGCTCAAACACAACATTGCCATATTTTTCCCAACTCAACCAAAACCATAAAAGAGTAGGCATTAAACCCACAGCCAGCCCCAAATACAGCATCGGGTTTACTAAAGGATGACGACGGTGATGCCCAAAAATTAAGTAAGGCAACAAAGCCGTAATTGGCAAAAAGATCATTTGTCCTCTAATCAAAAAGCCTAATCCAAAACTTAAACCTGCGGCAAAATACCAAAGCGAAAAACGCGTAGAGTGACTCGCTTGAAGTAAACACCAAATCCCTAACAACCCAATACTAATCATCGAGATATTGGCAGTAGCTAAACGGCTACCTTGCAGCCAGAGAAAAGAGACACTCAAAATCGCTGCAGATAACCAAGCAATCTGCTGACGCTTAAGTAGCATTAAGGCGATTTGATAAGTCAAAAAAATACTGAGAATGCACGCTAGTTGGGCGGGTAATCGAGATGTTACCTCGCTGACGCCAAATAGCTGGTAAAAAAATGCAATGATCCAGTAAGTACCTGGAGTCTTCTCGTACACTAATTCACCCCAAGACTGGGGAGTTAACCAATCACCCGTCTCTAGCATCCAGCGGGCGCGGACAGAATACATTGCTTCATCTTGAGGCATGAGACTGCTTTGGTCACTGCCTAGTAGTAATAGTGGGACTGTCCAGAGGAGTAGGGTGAGATAAGGGAGTTTTTTCATCTTATTTAAGACTATTTTTGAAACGCGGAGGAAGACAAGAGGTAACGCGGAGTAACGCGGAGTTACTTTGCGTCCTCTGCGTTTATTTGTTAATTTCGGTGACTCGCCAACTCAGTTTTAAGTTAATCCAGAAGTTCCAAATGGTGACAATGGCGATCGCAATTAATTTAGCTAGGTACTGGTTTATGCCTAAAACATTGAAGAGAAAATTTACTATTAGTGTTTGTAATATGACTCCGGCAAGACAAACTAGATTAAATTTTAGTAGGCGTTTTAGGCGTTGTTGCCATTGTGGTTGGGAAGTTGTGATGTCGCCGAATGTCCAGCGATCGTTCCACAAGAAGTTATTTAGAATTGCTACTTCGGCGGAAATAATTGTACTGCGGGTTAAGCCTAAGCTAATAGTGGTGCGTAAGAGATGAAATATTGCTAAATCTACAAATACGCCGCTTAAGCCGACAGCCCCAAAACGGATGAAGCGTCCTAGTGGGAAACCTATGCGTTGGCTGATTTTTCCTAGGTGTCCTGTTGATAGTCGTAGTCGGACTAGGTGGTGAAGATAGTCGATGTATTGCTTCCACGTTACTTTGCTTTCACCTTCTTGGCGTTCTTGGAAGACGTAACCAACTTCTGCAATTTCGTCGATTTGTCCTCGACCGATTACCTCTAAAAGTATTTTATATCCAACTGGATTGAGTGTTGCAGTCGCTAAAGCGCTACGGCGCACGAGGAAATAACCACTCATGGGGTCGGAAACTCTACCTAGTACTCCGGGTAGAATTACTAGTCCTAGTATTTGAGCACCTCGCGATAAGAAGCGGCGGACAATGCTCCAGCTACTTACTCCACCACCGTTAACATGGCGGCTAGCAACTGCTAAATCAGCGCCTTTTTCCACGGCTTGCAACATTTGCAGTAGGACTTCGGGGGGATGTTGTAAATCTCCGTCGATTACTCCTAATACGCGCCCTCTGGCTGCTTGCCAGCCGCGAATCACGGCTGAAGAGAGTCCGCGTTCTGATTGCCGTCGCATTACCCGCAATTGGGGGTATTCTGACATCAGCGATTGTGCTACTGCCCAAGTTTGATCGGGGCTGTTGTCGTCGACGATAATCAATTCGTATTCGCCAGAGATATATTTATTCAATAACTCGGTCAAGATGCTAACAATTTTACTAACATTGTTTGCTTCGTTGTAAGTCGGAATCACTAACGAAAATTCTACCGGAGTCCCAATAGCAGGCGGTAACTCGGGAATTATCAATGACCCAGATGGAACTTCTAATAGGGAGTTGACTTGGTTCAAACTCATATCCATTTCAAATTGCGGCTAAAAGCATTGATCGTTTGTTGACGGTGATCCTACAGGGGTAGAGTCTTTGATAGTTTTGGTATCAAAGGTTGACTGAGAGCGCTCTCTGACTGATTGCTGCGGTTGTTCTACTGTTACGTGCTCTTTCTGAGTAGAAAGAATATAATAAGCCAAACACATCACCTGACCTCAAGCCATTATCTACAGTGGTAGTTGTCACCGCAAAGCCAGGAGCAACAAGCAGTCGGGAAGGATCATAATCATAATCTGCTGTCATTCCAAGATCGGAGTGAACTTTTTAGCAACAATATTTACTCAGACTACCAAACGCAGCCGCAGTAAATCGACAATATCTAATCAGACTACCAAACGCAGCTACGGTAGATTTTTAGATTCCCATAAAAAAGGGTACAGCAAAGCCGTAGCCCAAAAAAGCTATAGTGCAACATATTGACAACTGTTTATTAATACGCTGTAATTTTCCGTACCTCCGGATATTGCCAGGAATAACCTCGAAATTTTTCTCAGGCATTATATTGGGAGTAAGCTGGTTTTCCCTAAGGCTCTGTGACGACTAAAACTTTTGATACAATTCTCGAACGTACTCTGACTGGAGATGATATATCTCCTGCTGAAGGAGTACTATTACTTAAGCAAACTGATCCGGGCGCAATCGCCGTTATTCGTGATACAGCCGATCAACTTCGGCAACAACAAGCTGGTGATACTGTCACCTATATTATTAATCGCAATATCAACTTTACAAATATTTGTGAACAGCACTGTAGTTTCTGCGCTTTTCGCCGAGATGCGGAAGATGCGGGCGCTTATTGGTTAAATTGGGCGCAAATTCTCGAAAAATCCACGGATGCGGTGCAACGGGGTGCAACGGAGATTTGTATGCAAGGGGGATTGAATGTAGATGCTCAGGTTGACGGCAAATCTTTACCTTATTATGTGCAATTGGTCAAGACAATTAAAGAAAAATTTCCGCAACTACACTTACACGCTTTTTCTCCTCAGGAAGTAGAATTTATCGCTCGTAAAGATGGACTGAGTTACGCTGAGGTAATTACTGCTTTGGGGGATGCGGGTGTTGGTTCAATGCCGGGAACAGCCGCTGAGGTGTTGGATGATAGTGTGCGACGCGTGCTTTGTCCAGAAAAGATTAATTCTGAAACTTGGCTCTCAATTGTGAGTACGGCTCACTCTCTTGGTTTACCTACTACCAGTACAATACTTTCTGGGCATATTGAGACACCACTCCAACAAATTCAACATTTAGAAAAGTTGCGTATTCTTCAACAAACGGCTGTTAATTGTGGATATCCGGCGCGGATGAGCGAATTTATTATCTTACCTTTTGTTGGTCAAGAAGCACCAAAACCATTGCGCCACAGAGTAAAGCGTGATCAACCAGTGTTGGCGGATGCTTTGTTATTAACGGCTGTCTCCCGAATTTTCTTAGGCAACTGGATTAGTAATCATCAGCCTAGTTGGGTAAAACTCGGACTTGACGGTGCAACCGAAGCATTGAAGTGGGGTTGCAATGATATTGGCGGCACATTGATGGAAGAGCATATTACCACAATGGCTGGTGCGGTTGGTGGCACCTGTATGGAGGTGGAAACCTTGCAAGCTGCAATCAGTTCTTTAGGTCGTCCATTTCAACAAAGAGACACTTTGTATCGTCCCTTGTTTAATGATCCCCACGTCACCATTCCAGGATAGGATTGACGATAATTTCTGCCAAAACTTTCACGTCATGTTTATGAAGCATTATTTATCGCGTCTGCTTGCCTTGGTTTTGGTTGGCATCATCGGCTTAACTGGCTGTGGCTCGACTAATGAGGTAGCTGGCTTTACTGGAGATTATCGCCAAGATACCTTGGCTGTGGTCAATACCTTGCGAACCGCCTTGGATTTGCCAGATGAAGCCGAAAATAAATCCCAGGCTCAAGCGGAAGCACGGCAAAAAATCAATAATTTTGCAGCTCGTTACCAGCGAGATGCTGCTGTGACAACGTTGTCATCTTTTACAACGATGCGAACCGCCTTGAATTCCCTAGCGGGACACTATAGTTCTTACCCCAATCGTCCTATACCTAAAAAACTCAAGGATCGTTTAGAAGCTGAGTTTGACCAGGTAGAGTTGGCGCTGAAGCGAGGAACTTAAAAAGGAGTCAGGATTCAGGAGTCAGCATTCAGAATGAATTATGTGTTACTTACGGATGAATAATTGCCGTTTTGCACTCCCACTAAATCTATGATTCAGCGGTCAACAATTGCATGGTGGGTCTGAATCTCTTACTGACTAATTCTGAATTCTGAATCCTGTATTCTTCTTCACTGGTATCATCAGGGTCTGAATCCCTCACTGACTAATTCTGAATTCTGAATCCTGTATTCTTCATCACTGGTATCGTAAGCAGAGTGCGATATTTTTTCGCTCCTTATCCAGGTACGGCAACATCTATAAGGGTTTTGGAGTCTTAAATTAGGAGACTACTGTTTTTTATAGGATAAACTAGGGCATTGTTTACACAGTGCCGCAGTTTATCTTGACCTGCGTCGATGATTTTTTAATTTGCTGTCTTTGTATGTTTACCCGTAGAGTGATTGTCCGACCCATGCTTTATTGGCGATTTCTCCTGGCTGCTATCTTCAGTAGTAGTCTGATTAGTCCATTTCTTTGGAGTCAATCGTCTCAAGCACAAGTAACTGCTTACTGTCGTTTATCATCAACAGCCGCGCAAGAAAAAGAAGCTTTGCTGGTGTCATCACTCAAAGGTGATCAGGACTCGGCTAGGCGTTATGAAGATTTAGTCAGACAACACAGCAGCCAAGTTCAAGAATGCCGAAGTCAGACTTGGCCGAAGACCCAGGCAATTTGGTTGCGTTTATATCCTTGCGATATTCAGCCTGGGGCGCTGGAAAAAGTTATGGATCGCATTGTGAATCGGGGTTACAATCAGGTTTATGTAGAGTCTTTTTATGATGGACAAGTGCTGTTGCCTGCAGCAAGTAACCCGACAATTTGGCCCTCCATACTGCGTGCGCCTGGGGCAGAAAATGTTGATTTGTTAGCGCAAGCAATTGCTAAAGGTCGGCAACGGGGTTTAAAGGTTTATAGCTGGATGTATACAATGAATTTTGGGTACAGTTACGCCCAAAGACCAGACCGAGAACCAGCGATCGCTCGAAATGGTAAAGGTCAAACGAGTTTATATGTAGTCGATAATGGTTCGCAAGTATTTATCGATCCTTATAACCCACAAGCACAACGTGATTATTCCTTGATGGTACAGGAAATAGTCCGCCGCCGTCCCGATGGAGTTTTGTTCGATTATGTCCGCTATCCGCGACAGGCAGGAACTGACTCGATTTCCAGTAAAGTTACTGATTTATGGTTATATACAGATGCTACCCAGCAAGCTTTGTTTCACCGCGCCCTTAACTATAAAGGGTTAGATTTAATTCGCCGATTTTTAGGTAAAGGTTATGTAACTGGTGGTGATATTGAGTCAGTAGATAAACTCTATCCTCAAGAAGGCGAACCGATGTGGCAAGGTCGCAAGCAACCACCATTTTCGCCATTTCCTTTAACCGCCGAACAGCGGCAACCACTTTTACAATGGGATTTGTGGCAGTTGTCAGTTGCTCATGCTATGCAAGGTGTGCTTGATTTTGTAAATTTAGCAAGTGCGCCGGTGACACAGCAAGGTATTCCCGCCGGAGTAGTGTTTTTTCCCGAAGGCAACCAATCAGTCGGTCGAGGTTACGACTCGCGTTTGCAGCCGTGGGATAGATTTCCCTCTTCTTTAGAGTGGCATACAATGGCTTATGCTTCTTGTGGCAATACTAGTTGTATTGTGGAGCAAGTTCGGCGAGTATTGAATTTAGCTAAACCAGGGACGCAGGTAATTCCAGCTTTAGCAGGTACTTGGGGAGGAGGAGACACTGGTCGTCCTTCCTTGGAATCTCAAATGCAAGCGTTGCATCAATCTGCGCCTCAAATTGAAGCAGTTAGCCATTTTTCTTACTCCTGGCAGTTTCCGCAACATGATGGCGATCGCAAGTTCTGCCGCGCGCAGTAAAATCTTAAATAATAATAGGTTGGTTTGAAGACGAAACTCAAAATTGCTTTTAGGCAATTGGGTTTCATTCACTCAAACCAACCTACTTGTTTCGGTATATAGTTTCAAATTTATTTCGCTGAATTCAGTATATACGTAAGATTGGGTTAATTATTTTAAAGAAATTATAAAGACAGATAAACTTTTGATTAATTGTTTAGTGACTCCCACAAGCTAGATTTAATAAATATAAAAGTAGGCTGGTTTGAAGAAAGATTACACCCGTTTATATGGGATGATAATTTTTCTGTTTCTCAAACCAGCCTACTTGGTTTCTGTATATAGTTTCTGTATAGCTCCCTTTCAGTATATCCGTAACACTAACGGAATTATATAAAGCCTTGATGAAAGTAATTCAACTGTTAATAAACTTTCTGTAAGACTTATAATATCGACAAGCAGGCGAGTCATTCAGCAGATGTAATTTTAAACCATTGTATATTTCCAAACAACCATGATGCTTAAAACAAGTCAACATGGCTGTACCGACATCAGATTCAAATCTACACCACCCCAAGCAGTAGCTAACAAATTAATTAATTGCGGCTACCCCAGCTAAATCTAAGATTGGCGCAATCAAATCCTCTCGCTTCACTGCCATCATATGAACACCTTGACATAATTGCTTTGCCATCTGTACTTGTTCAGCAGCAATTTTTATACCTTCTTCTAATGGGTCTTGAGCCTTGTCTAAACGCTCAATAATATGTTCCGGAATATTTACACCCGGAACAGCGCGATTAATAAACTGAGCATTTTTAGCAGATTTTAGGAGGAAAATGCCCGCCAGAACTGGCTTGTCACAACCTGCGGCGATTTTGACCATAAACTTTTCTAACCGCTCAAAATCAGTAATTAACTGACTTTGAAAAAATTGAGCGCCAGCGTTGACTTTACGTTCAAATCGACTTTGTAAACCTGACCAACTATTACTTTGAGGATCGATCGCCGCCCCAACAAATAAATCTGTCGCCCCGTCAGTTAAAATTGTGCCATTACAGTCCATTCCCTGATTGAGTTTTTGAATCATTTGCAAGAGGCGTACAGATTCCAAATCAAAGACACTCTTAGCATCAGGGTGATCGCCAACTTTCACCGGATCGCCAGTCAAAGCTAAAATATTTTGGATACCCAAAGCATGAGCGCCAATTAAGTCAGATTGCAAACCAATGCGGTTGCGATCGCGACAAGCTACCTGACAAATAGCTTCAATCCCGTTTTGTTGCAAAATTAGTGACGCTGCAACTGAAGACATCCGCATCACAGCGCGACTACCATCAGTAATATTCACAGCATGAACCTTACCTTGAAGACTCTGTGCCATTTTCAGCATATGTACTGGATCACAGCCTTTAGGAGGTGCGACCTCAGCAGTCACTAAAAACTCACCAGTTTGGACTGCACGCCGGAAGGTAGTCAGCGGTCTTGGATGCATGTTGAGCATTAACACTCCGATTTAGGGATACTACGTACTGATATAGCACTTAACATCCAAAACGTGTACACCTTTGAGATACTCTTGATGAAGTTTACACTTCTTTTTAAGGCAAAGCAAAACCCAAAGCAGCCTTGACTTGCCTAAGCGTATCATTCGCAATCGCCTCTGCTTTTTCTCGTCCGAGTCGCAACACTGACTGGAGATAGCCTTGATCCGCCATCACTGCTTGATATTTTTCTTGAATTGGCTTTAAAGCCGCGATCGTGGTTTCCGCCAACAACGGCTTAAATTGACCCCAACCCATATTTTGACACTCAGCCGCGACTTCCATCTTAGAGCGACCAGAAAGCAGCATATACAGCGTCAAAAGATTATGGCACTCAGGACGCTCCGGATCGTCAAAAGTCAAACCACGAATCTGGTCAGTTTTACAACGCTTAATCTTATACTCAATCTGATCTGGCGGATCGAGCAAGTTAATCCGACTCAACTCCGACGGATCAGACTTCGACATCTTACGCGTACCATCAGCCAAACTCATCACCCGCGCCCCTTCCTTTAAAATCAAAGGGAGTGGTAACTTCAGCACTGGCTGTTCGGGAGTCGCAAACCGATGATTAAAAGTATTCACCAAATCACGAGTCAATTCCAAATGCTGCTTTTGGTCTTCACCCACAGGCACTCTATCAGCTTGGTAAAGCAAAATATCAGCCGCCATTAACACCGGATAGTCCAGTAAACCAACACTAACATTTTCCCCTTGCTTAACAGATTTTTCCTTAAACTGGATCATATCTTCCAACCAGTTCATCGGCGTAATGCAATTGAGCAACCAAGCAAGTTCACTATGAGCCGAAACGTGAGACTGGATAAAGATTGTCGAGTCTTCTAAATTTAAACCACAAGCAAGATAAAGCGCCACTAAAGTATAGGTATTAGCCGCTAAAATTGCCGGATCGTGTGGAACCGTAATCGCGTGCAAATCAGCCACAAACAAATAATTTTCGTACTCACTCTGACCTTGTACCCAATTACGTATCGCTCCCAAATAGTTACCGAGATGATAATTGCCTGTTGGCTGAACTCCAGAAAGAACCCGCTGTTTACCCATAAAATTTAGGCAATAAAACTTACTCAATTGTGACATGAGAGAGGAAAAAAACGCGGAGAGGCGCAGAGGTAACGCGGAGTCACGCAGAGAATTAATTGCTACTCCGCGTTCCTCTGCGCGACCTCCGCGCCCACCGCGTTTCAAGAATCCAAAGTCTCATGAGCTTTTTCGAGCTTTGCGGCTGATCTTTCTAACAATCTCTGTTCTTCGGGACTTAAGGGTAACACCAGTTGGCGTTCAATACCTTGTTTACCAATGATGCATGGCAAACCCAATACTACATCGTTACCAATTCCGTATTTAGGATCAGCTGTGACAGATACTGTGTAAATCTTCTTTTCATTTCGCAAGATACTGTCAACTATTTGGATTACGGCTGTGGCGACGCCGTATGCTGTGTTGCCTTTGCGATCGCTAATCGCATAGCCTCGTTTACGGGTAATCTCGGGATATTCAGTTTTGATTTTTTCGAGTGAGGTTTCTGGTGGTAGGGGAAAATCGTTTAAGGGAATTAAGCCAATCGCCGCACTAGACCAGGCAATAAATTCACTATCCCCATGTTCTCCTAATACGTAAGCATTTACATCTTCTTGAGCGACTTTCAGTAATTTCCCTAGTTGATATTTTAATCTTGCTGTATCGAGTACAGTTCCGGAACCGATAATCAGGTTTTTCGGTCTGGTGGAAACAACCATTGCCATCCGGGTAAGTACATCTACGGGATTGCTGACGATAATTACTACCGCTTTGGGTGCTACTCGATCTAATTCTTCGATTGTCTTGTAAATAATATCTACATTTTTACCCAATAAATCTAATCGTGTCTCGCCTCTTTTTTGCGGTACTCCCACTGTGATGACGATGATGTCTGAATCGGCTAGGTCTTCGTATTTATCTGTAGGTAACACGTCCATTGGCGATAACATCGGAATCGCATCCTCAATATCCCATGCTTCTCCTTCCGCTTTAGCTAATGTGCGGTCAAATAGGACGACTGTGACACATGTTTGGAGTAGGGTTAGTCCATATGCTATGGCTGCACCGACATTACCCGCACCAATGACCCCGACTTTGGTTGTATTCATATAGAAGTTCAAACCGCGAAAGATTATTAAAAAAATGCTTTATTCACTATGATTTCAGGCGATCGCATCGATAACATCTGCCTGTAGCAATGAATTCACTAGCGTCCACAACTGCAAATCGGTAAAATCTGGAACTGCCATAAATGCACCTACTTCACGTAAAACTTTTGCTTCGTGGGTGGAAGTAATGCCGATGGTGCGGACTCCTGCACCGACTGCGGAACGAATCCCTGAGGGCGAGTCTTCAATGGCTATAGCTTGGTCGGGTGTTAGCTGTAGTTTTCTCAAAGCTGCTTGGTAGGGTGCGGGGTGGGGTTTGCCGGCGATTTCATCTTCGGCGATGATTATTGGGGAAAATGTTTTTGTTAGTCCTAAAACTTCGAGCATAAAATTGGCATTTAATCTGGGTGCATTTGTGACTAAAGCACGTTTGATTTGATGCTCTTCTGTCCAGGCTAATAATTGGGAAAGTCCTGGCAAGGGTTGGAGTTGGGTTGCGAGTTGGCGAAACATGGCTTCTTTTTCGGTCGCGAATTCCTCCTGTTGTTGAAGTGATAATTGTGGCAATATGTCTTGGAGAATTACGGAGTTAAGACGTCCACTAATCCGGGACTTGTAGAAATTTTCGTCCATTTTTAAGCCGAATCTCAGTAGCATTTCTTGCCAAGCTTGGTAGTGAACTGGATCGGTGTTCACAAGAGTGCCATCTAGGTCAAAGAGGATTGCAGCTAGCATGGGTGGGTTAATGTAAAGATAGATTACATGAGTTTACCTGTTTGAGCTAGCGATCGCCAGCATACGGTTGAAATCGTTGGCTAATTTACCTGTCTCGTTATTCGCTCATTAGCTCCTATGTTAGAATCACAAATTGACGATTTTTCTCCTGAGCAGTGGCAATTGCCTCCTTCCCCGATTAACCAGATTCTGGATGCACCACCGCCACCGACGATTTTCTTATCTCCCAATCAGCAATGGTTAGTGGAATTGGAACAGCCGTTTTTATTGCCAATTGCCTACTTAGCTGAAAAAGAAGTGCCACTCGCCGGATTTATCGTCAATCCGAAAACAAATGCCCCAGCTCGCCATAATCCTTACAGTCGGATGAGGTTTAAAGCACTTGCTGACAGTAGCTCAAAAGAGGTGATGCTACCGGACAATGCTCAGATTGGTTTTCTGAAGTGGTCGCCTGATAGTCAGAAATTAGCTTTTACTCTCACCCAACCTACAGGACTAGAATTGTGGGTGGTAGATTTAGATCTTGGAGTGCCGCAGCGTCTTACAGAGGCTATCCTCAACGCCGCTTATGGTAGTCCTTATTGTTGGCTGTCAGATGAAGCCTTAGTTTGTAAGTTTATTTTGAGCGATCGCGGTGAAGTACCAGTTGAGTCTTCTGTTCCCACTGGTCCCATCGTTCAAGAAAACCTCGGTCGCACTAGTGCAAATCGTACTTATACCAATCTACTCAAAAATCCTCACGACGAAGCCTTATTTACTTACTACTTAACCTCAACTGTAGTCAAAATTACATTAAATGGAAGTCAGACGCAGTTATTACCGCCATCGCTGATCTATGAAGCTGTTCCTTCTCCCGATGGTAAGTTTATTTTAATTAGCACCATCCATCGTCCGTTTTCTTATCAACTGCCAGTTTCTCGTTTTCCGATCTGTGTTGAGGTGATTGACCAGGAGGGAAAACCGATTTACGAGGTTGCTGATTTACCTTTGGACGATCTGCGGTCAATTAAATTTGATGCTGTGCGGATCGGACGTAGACGCATATCTTGGCGTAGCGATCGCGCGGCGACATTATCTTGGGTAGAAGCCTTAGATGGCGGCGAACCGACTCATGATGTGCCTTTTCGAGATGTTCTATGGGAACTGGATGCTCCTTTTAATACTCCACCGAGGCAACTTTGGCAATCAGAGTATCGCTTTCAACATATTGCTTGGGGGAAAGAAAATCTTGCCTTGGTTTGGGAACAATGGTACGACAACCGTAAACAACGATTGTGGCGGATCGATCCTGCGGTAGCAACACCACCAAAGTTAATCTTTGATCGCAGTTCTGAGGACAAGTATAGTGATCCGGGAATGCCATTGACGGTGTTGGGACCTTATAGATATAAGGTACTACGTGCCAACAGCAATGCTATTTACTTAAGCGGTCGCGGTGCATCGCCTGAGGGTGTGTATCCATTTCTCGATCGCCTGGATTTAGATACAGGTGAAAAAGAACGCTTGTGGCAATGCCTCGATCCTGACTTTGAAGCTGTTGTCGATGTGCTTGATGACCAAGCAGAAATGCTGCTAACTTATCGTCAATCCCAAGTTCTCCCGCCTAATTATTTTCTCACGAATCGTCGCGATCGCCATCGTGTACCCATTACTAACTATCAAGACCCTGCACCCCAATTAGCAGGAATTCACAAAGAAATCATCCAGTATCAGCGAGCCGATGGCGTGCCTCTGTCAGCTAAGCTATATTTGCCACCTGGTTATGATGTTAGCCGCGATGGCCCTCTACCAATGATGTTTTGGGTGTACCCTCAAGAATTTAAAGACCGAGAATTTGCTGGACAAATGACTACAGCAGAAAATACTTTTAGTCGTCCTAGCGGTGCTTCGGTTTTATTTCTGCTGACTCAAGGGTATGCAGTGCTGAGTGATCCGAGTTTACCGATAGTTGGTGAAGGTGATGCTGAGCCAAATGATACTTACGTAGAACAATTGATCGCCGGCACACAAGCCGCTGTAGATTATGTTGTCGGTCGGGGGATTGCTGACCCAAATCGTTTGGGGATTGGCGGACATTCTTATGGTGCTTTTACAACTGTAAATTTGTTGGCGCACACAGATTTATTTCAGATGGGTATAGCTAGGAGTGGCGCTTATAACCGGACGCTGACGACTTTTGGCTTTCAAGGAGAACAGCGTAATTTTTGGGAGGCAACAGACACTTACATTGAAATGTCTCCTTTTACTCATGCCGATCGCGTGGACAAACCTTTACTACTAATTCATGGTGCTAAAGACAGTAACCCAGGTACCTACCCGCTACAAACTGAAAGATTATATGAAGCACTTAAAGGACTAGGAGCAAATGTGCGCTTTTGTCAATTGCCTTTAGAAGATCATGGTTATCGTTCTCGCGAAGCTGTCGCTCATGTAATTTGGGAAATGGTAAATTGGTGCGATCGCTATCTGAAAAAATCTCACACAAGATAGAGACAAAAACCTACCTTTTTTGATTATATTCAGCGTTATGAGTGAAAAAATCAACAAAGGCAGGTAGCTATCACTACTCAACTATCAGCGGGCTTTGTGCTCCCCCAATGGGAACCAAAGGTGGCTACAGCCTTACAACGGGCTGAAGAAATCGCGCTTTTTTGTGCCGCCAATGCAGCAGCGAGCGATCGCTATGGAGGTTTTCCTCAAAGCGAGTTTGAATTAATCGCTGAAGCCGGTATGCTCGCTGCGCCACTTGAACGCCATTTAGGTGGCTGGGGATGTGGTTATAACGCAGATGTTATTTATAAGACACTGAAATTACTGAAGCACCTCGGTCGCGGTAACTTAGCGGTTGGGCGAGTTTATGAAGGTCATGTCAATGCCTTACAGTTAATTCAGGCTTTAGGCACCAAAGAACAGGTAGCCGGTTATGCTGCTGATGCCCGTGATGGTCAGAAAATTTTTGGTGTTTGGAATGCTGAAGCTGGCGATGGAGTTAAAATAATTCCTCAGCAAAATGGTAAATATCGGCTTGAGGGTTGCAAAACCTTTTGTTCGGGTGCAGGTTATGTAGAACGTCCTTTTGTCAACGGAATCTTACCTGATGGCGGTTGGCAAATGTGTATTGTCCCAATGGAACAAGTGGCGACAGTTAGCGATCCTACTTGGTGGCAACCAGCGGGAATGCGCGGCACTGCTAGTTTAAAAATTGATTTTAGCGGTGTTGAATTAGACGAGAGTGCTTTAATCGGCAAGCCAGGAGACTATTACCGCCAACCTTGGTTGAGTTTAGGCGTGATTCGGTTTGCAGCAGTGCAATTAGGTGGTGCAGAAGCCCTACTAGATGGCACTAGAGAATTTCTTCAAGATTTGGGTCGGACTAGTGATCCCTATCAAGAAGAACGGCTAGGAAAAATGGCGATCGCTGTCGAGAGTGGTAATCAATGGCTGAAAGGTGCAGCAGATTTAGTGGCTGCTTATGCTCCAGTTTTTGGTGGCTATCCGACAATTTCCTATGCACACCCGGAAAAATTGGTAGCTTACGCTAATATGACACGCACAGCAATTGAGCAAATTTGCTTAGATGTCATGCAACTTTGCGAACGCAGTGTCGGTACGCGTGGTTTGTTACCGCCACACCCAATGGAACGGATTATTAGAGATTTAACACTATACCTGCGCCAACCAGCTTTTGATGCCGCCCTCGCCAATGTAGGACAGTACATTCTTAAACAGAATAACACCAACTCCCTATGGTAATGAATCCAGAAGCGACATTATCCCCACTGGCAAACCCGAATTTGCCATTACGCACCCTAGCCGCAATCGCTAAAAGTTCGGTATTAATTGTCGCCCCTCATCCAGATGATGAAACACTCGGTTGCGGAGGTGCGATCGCTTTGTTACGTTCTTTAGGATGCGATGTCCGAGTAATGGTTCTGAGTAATGGGACAATGTCTCATCCTCGTTCCCGCAAATATCCCGCATCTGCACTCCAAGCATTGCGAGAAAGTGAAAGTCTCGAAGCCTTGTCTATATTAGGAGTCGCTGCTGATGCTGTCACCTTTGTGCGTTTGCAAGATGGAGCCATTCCTACCTGGAAAACCTCTGGTATTAGAAGCGCAATCCTGGCTTGTCGTACATATATAACAGAAATTTCACCACAAACTATCTTCTTACCCTGGCGAAACGACCCGCACCCAGATCATCGCGCTAGTTGGAATTTAATCCAAGCCGCCCTTGTCGATTTACCCCTAGCACCACGTTGCATTGAATACCCGATTTGGGATTGGGACCCTGACCAACGCCGTGATTTACCAAAAGATATCACTAGCTGGCGGTTGGATATTGGTACAGTAGTGGAATTAAAACAGCAAGCGATCGCGGCTTATCGCTCTCAAACTACTGATCTAATTGATGACGACCCGACAGGCTTTCGTTTAAGTTCGGAATTATTGATGAATTTTACCCGTTCTTGGGAAGTTTATCTAGAAGCAGAATAACAATCACAGCCAATTAAAATGAACTCTCTACCTCCTAGCTATTTCGATGCTCTTTACAGTGCAGACCCAGACCCTTGGAAATTTGAGACCAGTGAGTATGAGGCAAAAAAGTATGCCCACACTATTGCTTCTCTCCCGAAACCGCGCTATCGTTCGGCATTAGAGATTGGTGGTTCGATTGGTGTTTTAACTGCGTTGTTAGCTGAACGTTGTGATGCATTACTCTCAATTGATGTGTCAAATTTAGCTCAAGAGCAGGCAATTGGGCGCTGTGAATCATTGTCACAGGTACGCTTCCAAATTATGCGCGTTCCCCAGCAGTATCCTGAGGAGATGTTTGATTTAACTTTGGTTTCTGAAGTTGGTTATTATTGGGATTGGTCAGATATGGCAAAGGCACAACAGCAGATTCTTGATCACTTAGAAGTGGGAGGTCATCTACTGTTAGTACATTGGACACTTTATGCTAAAGATTATCCTTTGAGCGGTGATGAGGTGCATGAGTCCTTTTTGGCGCTGAAGGAATTACGACATTTAAAAGGTCAGCGAGAGGAAGAGTATCGCTTAGACTTATTTGAGAAAGTGGGAGTTTGAAACGCAGAGGCTGCTCCGCGTTCCTCAACGTTTTGAGTTATCTATCGACTACTTGTCTCAACAATCTACATTCTAATTTAATTAATCGGTCAATGCAGATCTGACCGTAATTGATGGCTTCGTCCATGATTTGGAAACAGAAGGGTTCGCTGTAAAAACTTCCATCGGGATCAGAATAATCAATGACGATTCCCTTGGCTTCTGTTTTGACGAACAAAGTCCAGCTTTTGTAATTAATTGTTCTGTTGTTAATCATCATCCTAGTTTTTATGTGTTTGTATGGCTAATTGTCCGGCTTCTGTAACTATTGAGTTAGCTTTCAATTAAGAAAAGATACTGCTGAGTGAAGAGCGATTAGGCACTCTTCTTACTCTTCAGTCTCCTCTCTCTATGCTCATTAGCTGACGGACGAGGACTCAGAGAACGTAAATTAGACTACAACCCTTTCTTCGGCTGATTTATCAAGCTTAGTTGAGGAAATCATAGCACTGCTATTTGATGAGCGCAAACTGGGTCTCACCCATCCATCTTGTTGATTATTTTGTCGCCGCAGTTTAGCAAGATATTCTCGCAGATCTTTAATTGCTTGCGTGATCTCAATTGGTTTCCACTGTTGCGTCCATATTCCTTCTTGATTTTGACGCTGTTCAACGATTTCAATTAGTTTACCGCTGGTTGTTGGTTGAGATAATTCTTGTATTAGCCATTGGGCATTAATTTTGAGAGTTTTTGCTAGTGGTAATATGTCGGTTTGAGTCGGCTGATAGCCACTGAGTATAGATGACCAGAGTAGTCTTAATTGGTGACGCAGTTGCAAGCGTGTGGCGATTGCATCGGCTGATTCTACTAAAAATGGTTGATTTTCTTCTCCCATTGTTGTCCATTTTTGCAACTGATTCGCTAAACCGATATTAGTCCGTCCGTTTTGTCTGGCGGAAGTGACTACTTGGACTAAGGGGCTATGACGAAATCTTGCATTCACTCGCATTAATGCTTGGTAAAATGCGACATCTTCTGGGGTTCGCACTAAAGGCATACCGCCGGATCTGGCGTACATTTGGACTGTAACGGCAAAACTTGCGCCATAATGTTGGTAGTGTCGCGGGAAAGGGTCGTGGGGATTGGGATCGAGATAGGTTTCTAATTCGGCGACTAAGTAGTTATAACCTACTTCTCTTAAATGGCAAGCTTTGGCGTAAGGGTGTAGAGAGGCGCGACCGGCGGTGTCGGTAATAATTCTGCCACCAACTGCATCAGCACCACCGGCGATTTCGTGAAGGTTCGCCGCAATCCAAGTTGGACTGACTTGTGAGTCACCATCGGTAGACGCAATCACGCCTCGCCGAAATTTTCGCAAGCGTCGATACGCTTCATCCATCAATATTTTTCGCACATAACCAATGTAAGCTTGTTGTGGTGGTAAGGTTTTTTCGACTACGTGCAATTTTAGGTCTGGATGTTGACACGCAAAATCGCGAGCGATCGCGGCTGAATTGTCATTGCAATTATTTGCGAGTAAAATAATTTCGTAACGCGACTCTTCTAAACGTTCTCCTGTGAACTCTGTTTGTGAGGCTAAGGCTGTTAGTGTCGCAATTAATGTTTGAGCTTCATTGCGTACTGGCACAATCACGCAAACTTCACAATTAGGTGATGGCGGGATGGTAACTAAAGGTGGCGCAGATTCGGGAATTTGGGTACTGGGATTAATTACTACCTGCAAGCGCTTAGTTTCCATAGCAATGCTCGCTCCGACTCAAGGATAATAAATAAAGAATATTCATTTTTGACCTAAATCTGCAATTGTCTATATCTATTTTCTGTAGTGCATTCCTAAACTTTAATCTGTCTGTGGTGAGATTATTTTTTCAACTATAACTTTTGATATATGGCAATGAATTGATTTTTACTAAAAGCTACGACACAATATAGATATCGGTATTCGGTGTTTAAGTGCATGAGTTAATTTCGTCTACACCTATAACAGATATAATTGACCTTCTCTAGAGCGCAAGGTATAAAATCATGATCGTCAACTTATATGAAGTTGTTAATTCATATCGGCATGTCAATCCTAGTGTAGTTGAACAGACAAGAGATATCTCACCAGCGCTAGATGCTGAAAGTGTTGTTGAACAAAAGTATGATTTATTTAGTGATGTCTACGTGTTTGGTGATAGCATTTCTGATATCGGCAATGCCTTTGATATCACGAAAAAGATTAATGGCGAAGGACTCCCACCAGCACCTCCCTACTTCCGGGAACACTTTTCTAATGGTCCAGTTTGGGTAGAATATCTCACCCAGTTATTAGGGTTAACTTCTAAGCGGGAAAATAACTTTGCGGTTGGTGGTGCAAATACAGATGGTAATAATACCTTCGCACCTCAGAACCCGTTTGGTTTACCAGGATTGCAGCAAGAACTCAATAGCTTTATCACCTCAGTTGATCAAAATGCCGATCCTCAAGCATTGTATATTATCTGGGCTGGTGCCAATGATTACTTGGGTGGTAATATCACCGATCCTACTGAACCTGTCAAAAATATTACAAATGCTGTAACGGCGTTAACAGAAGTTGGGGCGAAAAATATTATGGTCGTTAACTTACCAGATTTAGGTAAGATCCCGGCTAGTCGTAATAATGCTGAGCGTTCAACGCCTCTAACTGCTTTAACTAAAGGTCACAACTCTGGTTTGGCAACGGCACTTCAAACATTGAGTCAGTCGTCAATTGATGTAAATATCATTGCTTTTGATGTAAGTGCTGTATTTGACCAGATTCTGACTGAACCGAAAAAATTTGGGTTTACGAATGTCACCGATGTTGAACTTGAACAGTTGTCTAAATTTCAGGGTTATACTGACAAGTTCTTTTTCTGGGACATAGTACATTTTACAACAGCCGCGCATAAAATGTTGGCAAAATTAGCTTTGGGCGTGCTGGCACCAACAAACGCGGCGAGATAAGTCAGCGTCATAGTTCGTAGTTGCGCTTTAGCGCTAAAGCGCAACTACAAGCCGATTCCAGAGACTTTATACTTCGTTACATAGTTTAATTTTATCAGCACTTATCTACTAAGTGACCAAATTCTTACCTGATTCAATTGTGTGGGATGTAATCCTCTTCAATTGCCTTTATTCATCAGAGTCGCAATACTTTCAACTAACTCATTTGGATCGACAGGTTTGGTAAGATGTTTCTGAAATCCGGCAGCAATGGCTTGATTCTGGTTCTCAATCCCGGCATAGGCAGTTAAGGCAATTGCCGGAATTTGCCCACCTTGTTGCGGCGTTAAGGTTCTAATTTTGCGGATGAGTACGTAACCATCTTCCCCAGGCATCCCAATATCACTGACGAGGATATCTATTCCCGATGGTAGTGCTTGAAGTGCGGAGGTGGCACTCCAGGCAGCAGTGACAATTGCCCCAGCCTCTTCTAGTATCTTAGTGACTAAGTCGCGGGCATCGGCTTCATCATCGACAATCAGCACACGCACATCGGTCAGGAGAGAAGGGGTAATGGAGGTAATTGGGATTTCTTCTTCCTGGTTCTTTACGGCTAAAAGTGGCAGTTGGACTGTGAAGGTTGCGCCTTGTCCATGACCGAGACTGGAAGCAGCAACTTTTCCACCATGCAATTCTACTAAATGACGGACAATCGCTAGTCCTAATCCTAACCCACCATGCGATCGCGTGCTGGAGGCATCAGCTTGCCGAAAGCGGTCAAAAACGTAGGGTAAAAATTCCGGGTTGATACCAACTCCAGTATCAATGATTTGAATTTCGATGGCGGAATCAATTTTGTGCAGATGGACTTTGACCCGTCCTTGGGGCGGAGTGAATTTGATGGCGTTGGAAAGCAAATTCGCGAAAACTTGTTGCAAACGCTGAGTGTCACCGGAAATTAATCCGGACGTTAAATCCAATTGCGTTTCAATAACGATATCTTTGGCATTAGCCGTCGGGCGCAGCGTATCAATCGATAAGAGAACTAGCTGAATTAAATTTACAGGACGCAAGTTAAGCTGGAGTTTGCCAGTAATAATTCGTGATACATCCAAAATATCTTCAATTAACTGTGCCAGGGATTTAGTATTGCGATCAATCGTTTCTAAAGCGCGGGCTGTAGTCTGTTCATCATACTTACGCGTTAGGAGTAACTTTGTCCAACCCAACATGGCATTGAGTGGTGTACGTAATTCATGAGAAAGCACAGCCAGAAACTCATCCTTCATCCGATTGGCTTGAGTCAGTTCAACTGTTTGCTGTTGTAACTCAGCTACTAAGCGTGTCCTTTCTAGGGCTGTTGCTACTTGTTCGCAGACAACCTGCATCAAGGCAAGTTCATCGCCATCAAAGCTGATACGATTACAAGTACCAAAGGATAAGGTGCCAATTAACCGTCCTTGGGCAACTAAGGGATAGCAGGCATAAGCTGTGATCCCTAAAGAACGAATTAATGCTGATTCTGGGTTACTTGATTGTTGCACAGCCTCTACTACCCTTGGTTGTCGCTGGCTGGCGACCATGCCACAGATAGAATTACCGAATTCTAACCATTCGACTTGTTGAGCTGTAGCTTCGCTGACGCCATTGTAAGCATGCAATCGCAGCTTTTGGTGAGTTGTATCTACTAAATAATTAAAGTAAAATTCCAGATGTAAGTGATTGGTGATTTGACTAAATAAGCTGCTGATTAGCGCTTTTGGGTGTTCATGCAACAGCAAAGTGCTAGACATGGCATATAACATTGCCATGCGCTGGTTACTTTTTTGCAAAGCCGCTTCGGCTAATTTGCGTTCAGTGATGTCTTCGTGAAGCAGTACAACTTCTCGAACATTGTTGGCTTCATCTTTAACTGGGTAGATGTAAGCCTGCACCCACCTCAGGGAGTTAGGGTGAGAGGTGATTCCGGTGAGAGTTAAATTTGGATCATATGTGGTTGCGGGTATGGTTACGGGTATGCCAGCAAAAGCCTGCTGGATGTAGGGCATAATGCCTTTTTGTAAAAGTTGCTGATCTTGGAGAATGTTATATTCCTCCAAACGATCAATAGTTACTCCCCACAATTTTTCCCAAGCTTGGTTAACTTGAATCAGGCGACCATCAGCGGCAAAGATTTGCGTACTTAATGGCGATTGTTCAATTAAAGTGCGAAAACGCCTTTCTGATTGCTGAAAGTCGGCGGCGGCAAGTTCTGCTGCACTGCGGGCGCGGATTTGCGATCGCGTGACACCAAACAACACAAGACTAAATACCAGCCCCACAAACAGGATATAAGGAACCTCGTGAGTTTCCGAATCGTTCTCTAGTTCTGGTCTTGAGGTAAAATTAATTTGCCAAAACCGCCCAGCAACATCAATCGTTTCACTCTTGCGGAATTTTGGCTGTGTATAAGCGCTTGCTGGATTATCAGAACGATATAGCAAATTTGCTTGCTTGATACTGCCATCATAAATATGAAAGTCAACAGCAGGCTGCTCGTCATTACTGAAAATCCCTGTTAACAAGTCGTCAGACCGGAAGGGGCTATAAATAAATCCCTGCAAAGCTTCTCTTCGACCAGCGATTGAAGAAGGGATTTTGCCATCTCGATAAATTGGGATATAAATTAAGAAGCCAGATTGCTTACGTTTGTCTATTTCTTGAATTAGGGTGACTCGCCCTGTCGCCGTGGCTTTACCGCTATCGCGAGATGTTACAATTGCCTCGCGACGATTAGACTCACTAAACATGTCAAAACCGATCACTACTTGGTTGCGGCGGTCTAATGGTTCTAGGTAAATAACCGGATAATATTCTGGACGCGGTGGCGATGTCGGTCTAATTTGAAAATTATTAATGCCCTGGTTTTGTAATCTTGTTGTCAGCACCGGGATTTCGTTTTTGCCCACTCGCACTGAGTAGCCGATTTCCTGGACACCTGGATAGCGCCTTTTCAGGTCTAGCTGATCAACATAAGCTTTAAAATCTTGTGTACTTACTCGGTTATTGGCAGCAAATAATCCACCACCGGCTCGCAATAATAGGATATATGTCTCTAAACGAGTTTGGATATTTCGTCTAGTGCGACTAACTTCGTTCTCAAATCGCAGTTGATCTTTGGTTCGCGCTGTGGCGATAGCATTATAGCATGAAAGTGTGGTCAGGAGCAGGGTTCCTCCTAAGACCACATAAGCAATCCAACCGCGACGTAGTTGAGGGATTAAAGGCAATTCTCAAGTCCAGAAAGCTATTTACTTATTCCTTCATTAATTATGTACCTGAACCAGGGCTTAAGTGCGATCGGGAATTGACTTCTAAGGAAAGATATTAGCTGACTAATCCTGTTCGCAGCGCCCGCACAGCAACTTGTGTCCGGTCATCTGCTGATAGCTTATTGAGGATGTTGCGGACGTGGGTTTTGACTGTACCGACAGTAATATAGAGTTTTTGAGCAATCTCCGCATTACTACAACCATCAACAATTAACCTTAAAACATCTAATTCCCGTGCAGTTAAGGGATAATTTTCTACCATCTGGCTGTCAGATGCAGATAAACCGTTAATTGTCACTGTTCCGGGGTTAGTGTTGTCATTCGCCGCCACATAAGCTTTTTGACTTTGTTGCAAGACAATCCGCGCTATGGCAGGATCAATCCAGGAGTTACCTTCACTAGTGACGCGCAATGCGTCTGCCAATTGCTCAATGCTAGCGTCCTTCATGCAGTAAGAATCAGCACCAGCAGCAAAAGCCGCCAACACAGTTTCCTCACTGTCATTCATCGTCATAATGAGAACTTTAGTTTTTGATGTCTGTTCAGCGTCTTGAGAATTTTTAAAGATTTGGGTCAACTCAATTCCGGTCATATCAGGTAGACCTACATCCACAATCGCTACATCTGACGGCACGGAACTGAGTAACTTTAGACCAGATTTCGCGTCTTTAGCATCACCAACAACTTCAAACTCCTCTCGTTGTTGCAAAGCAGCACGGATACCTACTCTTGTGAGGTCGTGGTCTTCAATTAAAACTACACGGATTGCGTTCATTGCCAAGCCTCATTTTTTAACACACTATCAACCAGAGAATTAAACCACCTTTATGATACTTCCTCTCTTCCTTAAGTATTGTATAAGGCGTAGATAACTTATTATATTCATCTTTAGATAGGTATCTAAATTCACAACATCATTCTGTGGATAGATATTCTGGAATTCCTGGGGCGGTCAAAGTAGAGGCGATATTTCCGGATTATCTACTGAGATCATCTTCATTTAGTTAGTCTCTCAAATTCTTACGTATCAGGGGGACTTGATGTGGCGACAACAGGGTTGATATTGTAAAGAGTCGTTAAAGCGCCAGTAACCTCTGCATCATCCTTATGTCAACTGCCAAAACTTTTCGCGTCGATGCCCTATTGGTGCAGGTTTATCACTCTGAAGCTGACATGGCGCAGAATGTAGCAGAAATTACCTACCAATATTTGCAGTACATTCTCAAATGGCAAGAAACTGCAACTGTATTATTGGCAACAGGTAACTCCCAAATTAAATTTCTCCAAGCTTTACTGGGTTTAGGTCAGATTGATTGGTCGCGAATTATTTGCTTTCATCTTGATGAATATTTAGGTATTTCTGCGGAACATCCTGCTAGTTTTCGCCACTATTTGCGCCACCGAGTAGAAAGTCTGGTCTTACCAAAGCAATTTCATTATATTGAAGGTGATACCTTGCAACCGTTAGCGGAATGCGATCGCTATAGTAAATTGTTGCAAACCCAACCAATCGACTTATGTTTTCTAGGTCTAGGTGAAAACGGTCACATTGCTTTTAATGAGCCATCTGTCGCCAATTTCCAAGACTCATATAAAGTAAAATTAGTCAAGCTAGAAGCGGCAAATCGTCAACAACAATTCCGTCAAGGTCATTTTCCCACACTAGAAAGCGTCCCAGAATACGCCTTTACCGTAACTATCCCCCAAATTTGTACTGCAAAGCAAATTATTTGCCTTGCACCGGAAAAACGTAAAGCTAAAGTAGTCAAAGAAATGCTACACGGAGAAATTACTACCAATTGTCCAGCTTCCTTCCTCCGTCACCAACCGCAAGCAACATTATTTTTAGATAGAGATTCGGCCAGTTTATTATGAATATCTATCTCTTCTTACCCTTCTGCCAACTTTGACTACTAACTTCACGGTTAAACTCACCATGAGGAAACAAACGTTGTTCAATTTTCTCATAACTGCCTTCAAAGTCACAATGACCGTATAAAGGACATTGACGGCAGTAAACTTTTTCCGTATATTTTTCTAAATTCTCGCGGTTGAAGAAATAAGGTTTGTGACTAAAAGTACTAGCAACCCACTGCCACGACATATTATTACTCGCTGGGTCGCCATCAAGGAGATGTTGCAAAAACCACTTAGCACCAGCTTGCCACTGAACCCGCCGCCAATGCACAATATAAGCAGCTAGCCACATCCGCGCGTGGTTATGTAAATAACCGACTTCGCGGAGGTCGCGGCTAAAACTGTCGATGCAAACGAGTCCAGTAGTACCATCTTGAATATCAGCCGGTAACTCAGGTGCATAATCTGAGAGTTTATACCCAGTCTTGTAAGGTTCTTGGTCTTCCCAAATTCCATCACCCAACTTGATATATAACCTTTGCCAATAATCGCGCCAACCTAACTCATTAATCAGTTTGGTAACGTCACCAGGATTTTGCACTTTTTCACTCACAAAATCCCTGATTTCCCGCAGACCCAAAACCCCATAGCGGATATAAGGCGAAAGCCTGGTTACAGCACCTGTAAAAAAGTTACGTGATTTTGCGTAGCGCATCGGATCAACTTTTTGCAGTGCCTTCATTGCCGCTTTACGTCCACCAACTATCTGACTGATAGAATCATCACGCTTTGCTGCTTCCGGAAACTCTTCGCGGAGATAAGCTGCTAATTCCTCTCGGTTAGCAAAATCACGTCGCATATCATTAGTCATAAATGGCAGGTTAAATATAGAGCTTCATTTGAAGAAGAGAACTTTCATTATATATGGTAAATAAAGCAGCGCAATAAATTATCAATCTCCTCTCACCTCACTGATTTAATCATCATGTCTCAACGTCCAATTTATCTTGATTGTCACTCCACCACCCCAGTTGACGAAAAAGTATTAGCAGCAATGCTACCCTACTTCACCGAACACTTCGGCAACCCATCCAGCATCAATCATCTGTACGGCTGGGAAACAGAAGCCGCTATCAAACAAGCCAGAGAAACCATCGCCACAGCCATCAACGCCACACCAGAAGAAATCGTCTTCACAAGCGGCGCAACCGAAGCCAACAACTTAGCAATTAAAGGCGTAGCCGAAGCCTACTTCCAAAAAGGACAACATATCATCACAGTCGCCACCGAACACAGTGCCGTCCTTGACCCTTGCAACTACTTAAAAACCCTCGGCTTTGAAATCACAATCCTACCAGTCCAAAAAGACGGCATCATTGATTTAAACCAACTCGAAAAAGCGTTGCGTCCAGACACCATTCTCGTCTCAGTCATGGCAGCCAACAACGAAATTGGCGTCTTACAACCACTTTCCCAAATCGGTGCTATGTGTCACGCCGCCGACATCTTATTCCACACAGACGCCGCCCAAGCCATCGGTAAAATTCCCCTTGACGTCCAAGCGATGAAAATCGACTTAATGTCATTAACAGCCCATAAATTATACGGTCCAAAAGGCATCGGTGCGCTCTACGTACGTCGTCGCGATCCCCGCGTCCAACTAGCACCACAACAACACGGAGGAGGACACGAACGCGGAAGACGATCCGGAACCCTATATCCACCACAAATAGTCGGCTTTGCCAAAGCCATAGAAATCGCCTTAGCCACCCAAACCACAGAAACCGAACATATATCCCAACTAAGCCAAAAACTGTGGCAACAACTCTCCCAACTCCCAGGAATTCACCTCAACGGACACCCAACCCAACGCCTAAGCGGAAACCTAAATATCAGCGTAGAAGGTGTTGACGGTGCAGCATTATTACTTGGACTCCAATCAATCATGGCAGTCTCATCCGGATCTGCTTGTACCTCAACCACAACAGCACCTTCCCACGTCCTCACAGCCCTCGGACACTCCCCAGAACTCGCTTATGCCTCAATTCGCTTTGGGATTGGGCGTTTTAATACTATAGAGGAGATTGACATAGTTGCTAGGCAAGCGATCGCGACTATAGAGAGTCTTCGCAACCTCGTGAGGAATTGTTGAAACGCAGAGGGGGAGGAGGTAGCGCAAAGTCTCGCGGAGTTACTCTGCGGTCCTCTGCGCTTCCTCCGCGCCCTCCGCGTTTACCACTCAACCTCATTTCTCTCAGCGACCACCTGCTGATACACACCCTCTGTTTGTTGTGCTAATTTATGCCAGTTAAACCGTCTTTCGAGATCTTCATAAGCATTATCTATTAGCCATTGCCGATAATTAGGATTTTTTAATACCTCTAATATTCCCCAGGCGAGGGAGTCGGCGTTGTTTGTCCAGGTGACAATCCCGGTTTTGGTGTGTTGGACTACTTCTGGTAATCCGCCTGTGTCGGACACTACTACTGGTACTCGCGCAGCAAAGCTTTCTAAGGCAACTATGCCAAAGGGTTCGTATAGGCTGGGGAAAACTGCACAGTCGGCGACGGTTTGAAATTTGTCTAGGTAGTCGTCGGCCATGAAGCCGGTGAAGTAGCATTTGTGCCAAATCCCCAGATCCCAGGCTTGGCGTTTTAATTGGTCTGTCATGCCACCACCTATTAAGACAAATTTTACACGTCCCATTGCTTGTAAGACTTTGGGGGCTGCGTTTAGCAGTACTGATACGCCTTTTTCATAGGTCATCCGCCCAACATAGTAAACTATTTTTTCGTCATCTTCGGCAAACTGACGGCGGAAGTCATGGGAGTGGAAGTTTGGATGGTGTTGTTTTTTTTCTGGTCTGATACCGTTGTAAATTACATCAATTTTGTTTCTGGGACTTTCTAGGGCTGTTTCTGCTTCTCGTCGCATGTAGTCGGTGCAAACTATTATCCGCCAAGCGTTGAAGGCTAATAGTTTTTCTTTGCCGCTGATGTAATGGTGGTCATTGTTGTAAATGCCGTTATGGCGTCCCTGTTCTGTGGCGTGGATTGTCGCTATTAAGGGCACTTTGAAGGTATGCTTGAGAGCGATCGCGGCATCTCCGACTAGCCAATCATGGGCGTGAATTAGATCGAAGGGTCCTTCTTCTTGTAATAGCTTTGCTCCTTGATATCCTATGCTGTCATTGAGGTTGACTATCCAGTGGAAGAAGTCGTTACCTGCCCTGACTGGGATGCGATGAACGTGAACTCCTTCTACTACTTCATATAGTGGTGCTTGACCAAATTCGGGTGTGATTAAGTGGATGGAGTGCCCTAGTTTGACTAATTCCGGGTACAACTCTGCCACATGTCGCGCAATTCCTCCCACTATTCGCGGTGGAAACTCCCATGTTAATACCAAAATCTTCATTGACTTTTACTCTCCTTGATTACACATATATATACAAATGTACATTTATCTAAAGATAGATCATTTAATACAATAAGTATATTTACTTAATTTATGTTTTTCTGGAAATTTAGTATAACAAAACACAGGTAACTAGAGAAAAATATCATTAGGGTAGGGAAAATGGTTGCGATCGCATTCAAGTACCATTTCCTGAATACTTGAGTTAATTAATACTTTAGTCTACAGCGTAATATTTGTATCACCCTATACTTAGATTAGCTTCTGTAAAATTGGTACTAACTGTTGCCGAAATTCTAACCAAGCTGCTGTGGCGTCGGCTTGAGATTTTGTAGCTTTTTGCAACAAGATTACCCCATCCTGGAAGCCAATAATTCCGTATTCTTGGCTATTTGTAATTTTATCAATTAATTTCACAAGTTCTTGCAACAAATGTCTATCGCCTTTGAAAGCTGCTTGATAGATTTGCAATTGTTTCATGTCCGCGATCGCATAATCTACTTTTATCACCTGCCTTTGATCATTTTTTAACTCCAAATCCGGCAAACGGATAACTTCGCGCCGACCGGAAAGTTGCGGAATCAGGTATGTGGTGGCAGAAACACTCGCATCCGGCTGAATCTGCTGTAACAATGGCAGTACCTGAGTCACATGATGCCATTGTTGTGGTAACGACACAAATACCCACGGACGAACCGAATCTGGCATGAGAAAGTAAAAGGTACGGTTGGGATTCGATGTCAAAGTAAATATCAGCGATAAACTAAGACAAATTGCCCAAAAACGCCGTACCCAAGATTGCTGAAATAATTCTTGCCTTGATGACCACCAAATAATCGCGCCATAAAATAGTCCTGGGACTACAGGCATAGCATAGCGAATTGTGATTGCCAA
>Ga0209512_1001084_pt1 | contig 36323 bp, 38 predicted proteins | sample frozenSSSSmetaG_FD_184142 | JGI IMG/M metagenome (GOLD analysis project Ga0209512, IMG submission 184142) | Glacier valley bacterial and archeal communities from Borup Fiord, Nunavut, Canada, to study Microbial Dark Matter (Phase II) -... | ecosystem: Environmental > Aquatic > Freshwater > Ice >...
ATGATTTGAGATTGTGCATAGAGTGTGCCTTAAAGCTAAATGGATTAATCTTTGCATTGTTGTCCGTATTCGTAGGTTTAGGGTCATTCTTTGCATTCCTCTGTTTCATGTATTCATCCCTTTTTTCTAGGTATTTAATATAGCAGTTCTGTTCGAGGTGACCATTTTTGTTGTAGTGAGTGCAATGCCTATTTAATTGCCCCTTTTTCTCCTGCGTACTTAGCTTCTTCGAATTTAAATTGCCCTTGCGATGTTGCGGACGGTTCCTATACATTAATATGCTAGTTCCGTTCTCATCTTGAGCAGAGATGGACTGATTCTCGTTAATGAGATCTGCCATCATATCATTAAGTGTCTGAGCCGTTAGTTTAACACTAGTATTTAAGAGAGTTCTTAAAACACTTCTCTGTCGTTCAGCCTAAGTGGAAAAAGCATGACCCACCTAACGAAGATATAGATGAATGAGAAATGTTAGGGAAAATGGCTTAAGGCCTACCTGTTACATCTTTGCTAATAGGTCTTTGAATAGGGCGTTAAATGCCGCAATATCCTTCGATTTAGTATACGAGAGGGCGAGGAATTCATTAATTTGTTGGCCGATGAGAAAGAAGCCTTTGCCTTCATATCAGTCTCGAAGTAGAATCTAGGCTTTAGCGGCATCGTCCGTTGATTGTATGGTTCTCATGGCATTAGTGCCACAAGTCTAATATAGGATGGTGTATGCCCTTGCATTTCCCTTAATCCATTTGCCGCTCTCAGAATCCTCATCGTATTCATCGTCGTCTTGAATTATCGTGGGTTTTATGCCTTTGCCTTTGCCCACCACATATTAGTATACGCTTACATTTATGAGAGCCTTTTTGACTAGGTTTTTCCAAATTAAGTAGTTGCCGCTGTCTTTAAGGTTGTCAGTCTTAACCCAGTTGAAAGTGGTCGAAGATTCAGTCATTTTAACCAGTGATATCTCAAATATGAGAATCCTTAGTTGGTTTTCTAGTGATAATTCCGGAGCTTCTCAAAGTGAGAGCTATGCTCAAAGTGAGAACAGTGAGATGTATGTCTCTTGTCTCAAAATGAGGCTTTTAATGATTTGTGCTAGTGATGCTGCCGGCTTCTCTTCTTTTGAGAGAGTTCTCACTTTTTGTGAGAGTATATGATCACAATGTAGGTGACTGTTGCACCTAGGCTCATAACCTGTTGAACACAGTATTCTGTGAACACTGTGGGCACGGAAGCAAAGATGTGATAAAGCATGTAGAATAAATCTATCTAAACTACGGAATGGGCATCTCTCATATAGAGAGCCTCAATAAAGAAGTGAATACTATCAAACAGTGTTCCATGCATGATGGCTTCCATGCATGAACACAAACAGAATCTTCAGGTGGCCGTCAGCTATTGGAAGTGAATGCCCGTATTCACGCAACAAAATGCATGAACAAATGAATGACGATAGAACAATGCCACTAATACTTAATTATGATGCAAAAATGCGAATATAGGAAGCACTCGACTTTACTACTAAAAATCCTACTAAAAAAGGGGTTACTTTAAGCTGGATATTCCATGTGAATGCATCGACACTTCGTTCCTAGAGACTACGACAGCGACAGCGACAGCGACAGACAACCCTACCACAAAGGCGTGGAGGATAAAACAAGATCTTATTAGAGGCTTAAAATGAGGCAATTCATCGATATATTCGGAGATCATATGAGGCTGGATATAGTGCTACAAAGGCAATGGTGTTTAATGCCATAGCTGAACTTAAAAGAGCGGAGATTCCACTAAAACTAGCACCATCGAAGAGCTAGTTCTCTAGGTAGATTAAGACGCAAACTACCTACTTTCACACAATTAAAACTCAACTAATCGATAGAGTATGGGTGTTAGCACATAATGTAGATGAAGTTATATCTTAGTTTTAGAAGTATAAGGACTACTGCGACTAAATAGGGGTAAAAAGGGAGGATATCTACAACTTTAATGAAGTAGGGTTCTAAGTTGGTATAGCACTAGGACAAGAGGTGCTTGTCCCTTCTCACATAAGAGAGGTATGTCTATAGAATACTCTCTCTATAGTTTCTCTAGCTAATTATAGTAGATGTACATTAAAGCACCTAAAAATCGACAGTCTTTAACCATACTTAAGACCATCTCTACAGCCAGTCTCTTAATTCCTCCATTTCTTATAATTTAAAGGAAGCTCTATATAGAGAATTAGTATTATAAGAACTTAAAGGGAGAAGAAAAGATTACTATTAGCGACTCTAGCTATACAAATTCAGAGCTTGCTCTTAAATATTTAAAACACTTCATTAAGCATACTTGTTTAAATGAGACTACTCTACTAAAGGCAAAACTGCTTTTAATGGATTCTCACATCTCTTATACAACCCCTAAATTTGCGCTACTTACCTACGCACATGGAATTCATCCATATCAATTCCCCTCTCATCTTACACATATACTCTAGCCTTTAGATGTTACTGTCTTTGCTGTGTATAAACACTAGTATAATAGAGCAGTACAAAAGGCTATGAGAGATATGGACATTAATTATACAGTGTCCTCTTTCCTACAAGATCTTTCTAAAATACGAGAGCAGACATTTAAGAAGGGCACTATCATAAAGGCTTTTAGAGAGTTAGGAATGTGGCCACTAAGCTTCTCTATTATTGAAAAGAAGATAGCTGTCTATGCAGAACCACGGCTAACTACACCACTACCACATATAGATGCTAGCCTTAATCTCATGGAGTAGGATCTACGGCTTTAAAATGTCCTTAGCTCTCCATCTACGCAAAAATGGGACTAGAGCTATTCAAAGGTACAGGCTCAATTAACTAAGAGTACCCTACTACTCTCTAAACTAAAGTAGATCACTACGCAAGTGTCTAACTAAATGAAGCGTAAGGTCCGGAGCCGTAAATCTATTCAAAAGGGGGGAATCTATTTAGTTGCAATGGCCCATAGAGCAATTGCTGAGAAAGAATTAAAAGAATGGAAAAAGAGAGCAGCAAAGGAGGCACGGGCGTCTAAAAGACTTTAGAATTTTAAGAGACGCATGCAGGAACGAAAGGGAATTGATGCAAGAAGGGCTAAGAGAGACCGAAAGAAGACAGTACTACAGCTCCAGAAAAGAGGGGATCCTATTCCAATTGAGCTTTTGACACCAATTCCAGACCTAGATGTCGAGCGCAAAAGAGACGAAGAAAGGGCTCAATTGATGGGGGATCAGGATCAGGATCAGGATCAGGATCAGGACCAGGATCAGGATCAGGACCAACTAGACGGCTTCATTAGATTTGAAGACCTTAGAAGATGAAGATGAAGACGAAGACGAGGATCAGATTGATCCAGCTTTATTCACATAGGAGTTCTAGATAATCATTTTCATTTTCATTAATAGCTTTTCTATGCAATTTACTATGTAAAGGGTATCTACCGACGTGTCCCATCTTCGCTTCCGCGTCCCTGTTCGCTTCAACCAACTGCCTCCGAGAGGCAGTTTGTCGAAACCAACGATTATGCATTGTATTTGCATTTGAATTTGTGCCTCGAGTATGGAATTACGTACGAATACGATGACATGATACGATGTGGTATGATATGACCCCTGCCACATTCGCCAGTTATGGTCGTACAACACAACTCCCCAGCCCCAGCCTGAGATCTTGCTTCACCGAGCTGTCCCCACAACGGACGAGACGTCCCACTGCAGATCCTATTCCCATTCCTATCAACACATCTCCCCCAGGTCCAGTCCTCGCCCAGTTCCCATGGGACGTATGATCACCCGCCTCTCCCCCCGCCACCCTCACGACCTCAGCGGCAAAATATGCTGTGCCAGACACCCCCGCCTACACAGCGGACACTCCGGCTTCTCGCGCACCCAGTCCCCAATACACGTCCAGCAGAACACGTGTCCGCACTGCGTCGCGCTCGGGTCCTTCAGCTCATCCAGACACAGCGTGCAACGCCGCTGCTGCGCGCCCTTGATCCAGCCCATCACGTCCGCGGCCTTCAGTTGTATCAGCGCCCCGCTCAGCACCGGCGTGTGCGTCGTCTTCGCGATGTCGATGGATGTCGACCCCGCCGCCGCCGCCGCGTCGACGAGGAGCTCGTTGTTCGACGCGAACGCGGCGTCGTCGAGCGAGACCTCGACGCCGGACTCGAGCACGGCACTGGTGCCGATGAGGGTGGGCGCCGCGATCGCCGGGTGCGCGCGCGGCGCGAGCAGCGTGCTGTGCACGTGGAGCCAGGACTGCACGGCGATCTGGAGGACGAGCAGCACGCCGAGGACCTCGTAGCCGATGCGCGCCTCCGAGGGCCCGATCTGCTTTGTGAAGATGTAGCGCAGGCCCCAGAGGCGCTTGGAGAGCTGGTAGTAGGAGCCGGTGAAGTAGAAGACGGTGAGCGTGGCGGCGTGGATCGGCGAGGGCGAGGTGATGGTCGCGAGGTGCGCGAGGAGGTAGGATTGGATGCGGTGGGAGTAGGAGGACTGCTGGTGGTGCTTGGTGAGGCGCCGCAGGTTGTGCTCGAGCTTGGCGCGGAGGCGCGCGCGGAAGGAGGGGAGGATGCGGTTGAGCGAGTAGGGGAGGATGATGGCCGTGAGGACGTAGCCGGCGCGGCGGGCGATGGAGGGCAGCTTGAGGGTGTCGTCTTCGATCTGCACGATGTCGCAGTATTCCTCGCCCAGCGTGCGGTTGCCGATGAGCGTGGTGAGGGAGAGGTAGAGGAGGTCGGAGAAGGTGCTTGCTTCGGCGGTCCACTTGTGGATGAAGCGCGCCCCGTAGAGTTGGCGCAGGATGGTAGAGATGTGGTTCATGAGGACGCCTTCGAAGTAGGCATCTTTCTGGTGCGAGCGAATAATGTCTGGTGCGGCTGCGAAGGGGTAGCTGAAGGGTGTCGAGGCAGTTTGGGTCGGGGTCGGGGTCGGCTTGTCAGACACATGGTCGGACATGGTGAGTGAGAGGACTTGAGGTCCTCCAGAGGGTCTATAACGAGTCGATGGCGATGTTGGATGCTCTGCCGGTCATAATCTTTGCTGAGTCGATACAGTTCAATTTCTTCGAGAAGTTGTATGTAGATGTAAAGGTAGTAAAGGTAGTAAAGGTAGATAGATGACCATGACGATCTGAATGCCCGTGGGGAGCCGAGGCTGAGGACTGGGGAAGCTCTCGGCGCGGCGCATTGATATTCCGCAGCCTTACGGCGCTAAAGAACGGCCTCGGAAGCTCTCCTATCCTTGGTGACGACGCGGCTGAAATAAAAGCATAAAAGCTGCCCCTGCCTGTCTGTCCTTACGGAGTACATACAGTATCCTGTCGTGTGCGCAAACATAGACATCCCCGATTATCACAATATCACAATATCCTAATATCACAATCTCCAGCATCATTTCCTGCTTCCTGCTTCCTGCTTGGGCATTGTATTCTTCGCAGTCGCTCGTTTCCGGTCGGCCTCGATGCCTCTTGCTACTTGCTAGGACCTTCACCTCCTTGCGATAACAATGGATGGAGATCCCTCTGTCGGGCCACATCTCGACTCCTTCAGTCTGACGCTGCCATTACCCTACAGATGTGCTCTCATAATCGTTGCAGGTGTGCATTCTCGTTCTCTTCAACTTCAACTTCAACATCTCATAGGTCTCTACTAATCTGACCTAGCTGTCTGGGCCTGGGGCGCCAACCTGCAATACCTGTCGTTTCTTAAAATCGTAAGCTGCAAATCCATCTCCATCCTCACCATCACAGGCCTCTCTAACATCTCCAGGACGTCCCGGCACTCATCCGTTATCCAGGCCGCCAATCCACCACCGAGCCCACCCATCACCTCTCCACCTACCGCCTCGCGACCATCATCTCCGGCACCCTCGCCCTCTCCCTCGTCACCTTCTGGATCTTCTCCCACCGCGACCCCTCGCTCGTCATCTACTATGACTGGATGCCCATGTCATACCTCCTCTTGCTCGCCCTCCTCTTCATCCTGCCCCTGCGCTACCACTCCACAACCGGCCGCTACCACTTCCTCTCCACCCTGAAACGCGTCTCCCTGGGCAACATCGCATCGCCCAAGGACGGCCGCTTCGGCGACATTCTCCTCGCCGATGTCCTCACCTCCTACTCCAAGGTCTTCGCCGACCTCTTCGTCTCCATCTGCATGTTCTTCACCACAGACGGCTCCGCGACCGCCTCTCCCGACCGCCGCTGCGGCGGCCGCCTGCTCGTCCCCCTCATCATCGCCGTCCCCAGCGCCATCCGCCTGCGCCAGTGCCTCATCGAATACATGCGCGTGCGCGACGCCAACTACCGCTCCAGCGCCCTCACGACCGGGACCAGCGGATGGGGCGGCATCCACCTCGCCAATGCGGCCAAGTACGCCAGCGCCTTCCCCGTCATCGTGCTCAGCGCCCTGCAGCGCAGCAGCGCCGACGGCGAGGCCAGCGCCGCCACCACCAGCACCGAGGCGAGCCTGTACCGCATGTGGCTCGTCGCCGTGCTCGTCAACAGCCTGTACTCCTTCTACTGGGACGTGGCCAATGACTGGGACCTGTCGCTGCTGTCGTCCTCTCGCTCCGACCCCTCGCACCCTTATGGCCTGCGGCGCAAGATGGTGTTCCGCGCGCCGGTGATCTACTACGTGGCCATCGCGCTGGACTTCGTGTTGCGTCTCACGTGGATGCTGAAGCTGAGCCGCGGGCTGGACCAGTTTAATGACTGGGAGGGCGGCATCTTCTGCATCGAGGTGCTGGAGATCGGGAGGCGGTGGGTGTGGATCTTTTTCCGCGTTGAGACGGAGTGGGTGAGGAGTATGACGGGGCCGGGCGTGCTGGGACAGGAGGATGTGCTGCTTGGGGATTATTCGAGTGGGAAGGATGATGATGACTGAGGGGCTAATGTACGATTAATGCATGTACCGTGTACGGACCTACGCTCGGCTGGCGTCTACAGGATAGAGATGATATAGCGTCATGATTTTTTTTTCTGTATCTGTCTTGTATATAGACATAGATTTTCGACCATGCATGCCTGTTTCACATAGAGACAGTTTCACAATGATATTCAGTCCTTCTCACACATTCAACAACTCCATTTTATATCTTAACTCCTCGCTCAATCCCGATCACTGACCCCCATTTTCCTTCCATTCCCTAATTCCTTCCCATTCTCCTCTCCACCAAGCTAACAAATAGTCTGATATCATATCAGATGCACTCCATTCGCCAGGCTTCGCAGCAAAATCCCACGAGGAAAGCACTCATTCCCACTTTCTTTGAAATACACTCAGTATCGTCCCATCATAAATACACTGATCCCCCCATCTGCCGTCCACGAAGCACCAAACATAATAAAAAAAGTATTAACACGTGAAGATAAAGGCAAAAGCTTGCCGAGGAGACGGACATCTAGTTCAAATCCCATTCGACGCCACATCCATCCTGCACCTCAAATGTTCCCCTCGCAGAGAAAGGCCCGTCCTTTACACAACGCCATGTGTAAATCCAAGACCGGGGAAACGCCTGAAAAGCAACGGTATCATGCGCCAAGAAAAATTGTGTATGTTGTTTTCGCGTACGTGTTTTCGCGTGCATTTATATCTGCAACCGTGAATCGGTGGTGCGCCCACTCACTCAATACTCCACCATCCTAGCAAAGTGCTGGTTCCAAATCCACCCCACCGTCCCCTTAGGATCATCCTGGTTCTTTGCAAGCCACAGCTCGCCCTTCTCGGCAATCACATCGAATATCTGCGGATGTGTGAGCCGGGGGGCCTTCGGGTAATGGCAGGATTCGAGCTTACCTCGCCTTCTTGGTACGTGAGATACGGGTACTTCGCCTCGATCTTCGTACCCTCGATGTTGAACTCGTGCAGACTGGCCACCACGTATAACACGTTGTAATTATTGCCCGAAGAAAGCCCTCGGTGATCAGACCGGCTTTCTGAGGACCTCCGATCGTCATACCGACCCTCGTCATTGCTGTTGGACCACGGCAAGGCGGAGTTGAAAGCGTCCGAAAACGACGGCTCGGGAGGAAGAAGACCGTCAACCCAGCGCCCGGGGTTATATGCGGGATCGATGAGCGACCGACCGCTATTCACTGAGTCAGCGCTTGGCCGTGGCACTCCACCAGACTCCAGACTGAGTCTCATATCCGGTCTGCTCCTGTAACCTTGATTCCACGCCGGCGTGCCGGGTGCCGAGGAGGAGTCAGCGACGCCATAGAAGTTCCCAATTGTTGGGGAAACCTCGCGCAAGTTCAGTTGCGGAAGACTTAGGCCGCTTGCGTTCGCGGTTGGGGAGAAATGAAACTGTCCACTGCCCTTCTGTCCTGGATCGGCGGATAGTAAGCTGGAATGATGATCGCTATGAACTGATAACCCGCGGCTGCGATCATTCGCAGTTGATGTTCGACTCTTGGACTTCGTAGACATGTTGTCGTCTTTCGTGGTCTCCTTCGTAGTCGACTGGGACAGTCGTCCTCTGGCTGAGGTAACAAGTGTACCGTTCAAAATGCTCATTGATTGTGCCTTCGCATCTTGAATTCTGAAGTCACGGTTAAACTTGTCCAGAATATCCTCAATATCCTTTGGCAGTTCATTTTGTTCGAGGACCGTTCTGAGCTTCTCATTCCAGATCGAGTACCACCCCGCTTGGATAGTAATCAGGCGACCGAGGCACATATCCTTGAGCTTCACATTGAGAGCTGAGAGCTTTGGAAGCTCAAGCTTGAGTGTGTCATTCAACGCGTTATATTGTTCAACTTGCTCGGCCAGCTTCTCGTCGATTTTTCGATTCTGGCTCTTCAAATATTGGAACTTTTCGAAATCAGGACGTCGCTTATTTCTCTTCTTTAGTGTTGTCTGTGGCGGAGTGTATGCCTCGAGAAGCTGGTTGAAAGGTTCCTGAACGCCTTTGCGAATAGCAGATTTCTAGAGAAGGTCAGTAAGATAAAGAGTGGAAAGATGGAAATACTAACATGCTGGTCCAGTGCAATCTTCCCCATGTCTCTCATTGAGAGGTTGAATCGGGCCCACTTGCTCTCCAATTCCGGATAACTAGAAGGTGATGCTCGCACGACCAGTTCGATAGCAGAAAGGTAGCGCAGGAAGTCTTCAACCCAATGCGTGACATATTCGATGTATCGGTTGATATCGCGGACGATGAGTTGCAGATGCATACACTCGGTATGGAATCTATCACAGTGTTTCAGATACACTTGATCCTCATTCGCTCTGTTATGGATGACTGCAGTCTCGACTTTTTCGCGACGAGTAAAAGGATTCTTCAGGCCGACGCGTAGGTCTGAGTCCTTTCGCTTACGGCCACCAACAATTTCGTTGACTTTGTGAATGCGCTTCTTTTGGCCGTCAATGTTGTCCAAAAGTACTTTGATATCATCGAGAGCCTTCTTCAACAAGGTGTAATCTGGGTGGTCCTGGGGAGTGTGCTTGACAATGCCTGTCAGCAGCAATTGATATCGAGTGATACGCTGCACCGGCTTCACCAGCAAAGCATCGAGATCCCATGCGCCACTGAGATCTTTCGCAACAGCATTGCACTCTTCCAGCCACACCTTGACTGTTGGATCAGTCTGCAACGTTTGCAGACGGTTGGTGGCTTGCTCGCTATTCTTTAAGAAATCCGAATATACATGTTCCATCTCTTCGATGTGCCTACCAAAATTGGCTCCTATCGTTGTCTTCTGATCTTTTGCCCAATCACTTTCCTCATCAGCAGTAGAGAGAGGCCTCTCTGTCTTGTCTGGAGACTCCGGAGACCTAGCTGCTCGAGCCTGCTTCGATTTTGCGGAGCGAGGGATATAGATGCTCGTGCTAGAGGCCTTTATATCCGCGAGAAAGTTTTCAGAAAAAATGATAACCTCATCGCTATTGCGAAAGATGGTCTTGATATCCGCGACGCCCAGCTTTGGACATGCCTCGGCCGTGCCTTGATAGATCTCGACCACGACGTTCATATCCTTTAGATAGACAGCCTCCGTATCGATCAGTTCTTGGATAAGCATTCTCCGGTGACGAAGAGCCGCCACGGCTGTTTCAGAGATTGACCCGTCATCATTAGGTTGCGATGCCTCCATAGAAAACTGATCATTACTGGAGAGGGGCGTCTCAGCGACGTCGCCCTCGAGAGAAATCTGAGCGCTGGATCTGGCTGTTGACGTGGAAGGCCGATAGGAGTACAGTTGTTCGCCACTTCCACGTCTCGAGTCCGGATCCTTGAAACTATAACGATGCAAGCTAGGCGGTGGATGACGATTCCACACATTCGATGGAGGAGGTGTTCTTCGCGATTTAGAGGATATGGTATCTACCTGACTCTGTGATGTAGGTTGAGACGCAGCCTCGCTAAGCCAAGAAGGTGGAGCAGGTATAGGAGGTATCGCAGAACTATTGCGGGATGATGTGCTGGTGGGGTTCATTTCGTTCGAGTCAATCATCGAAGAATCCAGTTCAGAGAAACGATCGGAATTTTGTCCAATGCTAAAGGCCCCATGTGATTGCGGTGAGAGGTGAGGGATGTAGTTGGCCGGTTTAGGAGGAACCTCTGGCTTTTGGGAGGATAATGGCTCTTTTGGTGGTGGTGGAGGAGGTGCGCCCAAAGGTTCGTGAAATGATGTCGAAATGCAATGCGAATTGTCATGCCATGAAGACCGATTATTCCCTTCAACGGTGAAATCCGTCCAACTCTGACTGTCCGTTCGAGATACGGTTTGCTGAGTAGAAGCTTTTGTGACTGGATTATCTTCATAGGCGGTATCGAATGCAGCATCCACGCCTTCGGAACTGTCATAATCGATTTCTGTCACAGGTGTGCCTCCGGAATCTGATGGAGCAAGTGCCTGCGCAGTATGTGATACATCGAGTGAGGTATCTATCTTGGGCAAGTGACTAACAGAAGAATGATTTGGTGATACGTGATGAGGAGACCAAGCGGATACAGGATCTGTCGGTACAGTCTCGGCCGACATGGCATTATCGCTAATTGATACACTCGACCTCTGCTGGATAGGGTTGTATCTATCGCTCCGAGGCAAAGTGCCAGCATCCTCAAAATGACTGTCGTAGGCAATTCGTTGTGAATGGAATGCCGAATCAGGAGAGGGGGGTCTTACGAACGATGCTGATTCGGCTTCTGGCTCACTTGATGAAAACTCAGTATCAGTAAATGTAGGGTGAGATTCTCCATCCATAGAGTTGTATATCCGGGCTTCATTATCAGCCAGGTCATGATGATCATGACGATGACTCTCGAAACGAGGCTCGTCGCTGGATACAGCATCCAAAACGATCCGGATTGACCCATCGCCGTCCTGCACAGCTCCAAAGTCTCCAGGAATGCTCTCGGCATCTTGAGGAGCCGAGTCTGACTGCGAGTATAATGTGGCAAGAGGTACGTCAGCGATAGAATGATGCCATGGTGGCTCTGTTTGCAGTTCATTATCGAATATGGTGACTGCAGTGACGGTTGATATAGCTGACAGAGGAATATCATCGTTATTAAACTCTGACTTCGGGAAGCTCCCAGGAAGACCCAAGGTTGCGGAATCGGAATCCGTAGATTCAAGATTTGGATGCTGTATAGGCAACGAGTTACTCGGCGAAAGAAACGAGGTGTCAATAAGCAATTTTGGTTCTGCAGCAGGTTCTCCTATATGCTGAAGATCGGTTTCAGAAGGTTGTGTATCGGCTTCCTCCCGTTGTCTGGCTGCGTCGAATTCTTTCTGTTCGAATTCTCTCTGCTCGATCTGCTCAAGCTCTCTCTGCTTTGTCTCTTGGATGTTCTTCGAGATAGATTGTTGTATCCACGCGCGTTTTGCAGCATAATCAACAGGACCAGCAAATTCAAGTCTCTTTATACGCTCTTGTTCCTGGGCACCACTTTCTGCACGTGTAATGTTATTTCTCGATTGAGCAAGCTTAGCATTGCCTACCATCTTGTTTCGAGAACTCGCAGTTGTTGCTGCCGATACTGGCTGTCGAGGCCTAGAACTCCGAAGTGGCGGCGATTTCATCGGAGGAGGTGACGAGATATATGCCTTTAAACTAGCATTGCTGGTTACAACTTGGCCTGGACTTCGGGCATGACCGCGTGACGAACCTCGCCCGCTAGTGGTACCATGGCCTGGAGGACTCCAAGGGCGAGATTCGGGATTTCGAAGTTTCAAATTTGTAGATGCATTCATCTTGGCGATGAATGGCGAGGTTGCACGAGTAGAGCCAGGACTTGAGGAAGTCGAAGAAATGCTTGCACGCTTCGAGCTGATGGGCAAACGGGACCTCGATGGCGCCTTGGGCTGAATCTGTTCAGCTGGCTTAAACGCCTCCCACTCAGTCATAGCAGATATGCCGTTTGGAATTGATCTTCCGCCAAAGTCACTCTGGAAGCGGCTATGATTCTTCGTCGGCTTCGGAGTTGTTTGTATATCGACATCATCCAGCTTAGGAGTAACACCAAGGTACCACGCAGTGGGTGAAGTTGGCGATACATCGAGATCAGAGTAACTTCGCCGGTGAGACCAAGACTGCGGCAAGAGACCCGAGTCAGAAGTTCGACGGGCGCGACCACGAGAGTCTGAGATACCGTATGCTATCTGAGAGCCAGACTCGGCCGGGACAATCTCGCCAAAGAGCGGCTTTCGTGCCGCACCTGTGGGGATAGGTTTTGGAAGCGACGAAGAGGCTGCAAGATTCATCATCGATTGCGACCCGTCGACATTTCCGCTGACTCTATTCTCAGGGTTTGTGGACCGTGTAGCGGAAGCCAGTGTGTTGTTCGAATGCTGATCCTCAGTCGCGAACCTACCTCGCTGTGTCACCCTTGGTGGTGCTGGGGACTTGACGCGACCTTGATAGGGTTCTCTCGTTGCTTGTCCTGGCTTTGTACCCGATTGCCTGTTCTCAACTAATGTAGTTGGCTTGTATCGACCAGTTACATCTGGAGAATTGTTCCGAACCTGACTTGGAGGTCTTCGAGGCAAAGAGCTTGGCTGATTGTCATTTGGATCGAAGCGTTGGCGCAAGTCCTTGACGCTTGGTTGTTGGCTTTTTGGGACACCTTTCAGAGTCGGCGTAGACTTGGCTGAACCTGAAGAAAGTCTCTCATCGATCGGAGCAGATGCTGACCTGTATGAAGGCCTTGTTGCCGTACGTAAGCCTGTGATGGCAGGATACTTGGGCGTTGTGCCGTTGCTGTTGGATCTCAGCGCCACCGCTGGAATTGTGCCTTTCGTAGGCGATTTGGCCGGAAGTCCCGACCAGCTCGTTCTACAAGGAAGGGGGCCAAGCCCACGGATCGGGGCCGGGACATTGTGTGCTAGATCAGAGCCTGCCGTCCCATTCGACATGTTCTTGTAGCCATTATCGTTGGTATTGTATGTAGGACTGTGGTATCCCTTGTAGAAATCGTCAGGAGAATCCTCGTGAGACTCTGTCCTATCAATTGCATAGCCGTTTGCTGTGGTCGCGTGCAGATTGTTGGTCGCCACGAAATCGAGATTGGGGAGCTGGAGTGGTGTCTTGCTTCGATCCGATAGCATGGTGAAGATATCGCCGCGTTCGTGATCATCGTCTGCGAAGGATTGAAGCGGCGTTGACCTCGAATAAAAGTTCTGGTCGGAGGTGATGCCTGAGTCCATGTTGATAGCACATCGATATGGCCCTGCCGATAAATGCCGAAAGCAGGGAAGTGATTTCAGTGAGCCTAGGCAGTTTATCGTCACAGCATGCCTGTGTTGTGGAGGGCTTCCTTTCGATGTACGAGGTTGGCGTTGGGCGTTTGAAAAGCCGACCAGCTCCGCAGTAATAATAAAAGTCGATACGGGTGTTTGACAGTGATGACGCAGCAATTAGCGCCGAGTCGAGGAAGAAGCGCGCGTAAAGAGGAAAAAGATCGAAGTGAGGATGGAGAGTGGGAGATGGGTATCGTCGGAGCTTCTGGTGTATGTGGTTGATGTCTGGGTCTTGGGGGAGAGTTAGTGAGCGTAGCTGAGGTCGATGAGGTTGATGATGGTGGTGGTGATGCTGAGGTACAGTACCACAATAATAGTTGCTGTGCTGTACAGCGCTTGAACGCTTCTGGAAATGGCCGATGGGCTCACTCTACTGCGTGTAGAGGTACCTAGGTACCTGGATATGCCTTTCGCTGATTGCTAAAATTAACTCGGCTGTCGCCAGCTCACGCGCAATTCAATTGGCTGGAATGGTTCGCCTCGTCCTCTGGCAGATCCAGCCGCCTCTTAACGTGGCGTCGCGTCTGTCTGTCGCGTCTGTTTGTCTGTTAGTGCCGAACCAAAGGAGAAGCGCGTCGGTCATAGTTGGTCCCAAAACATCATTATCTAATTTATGCATTCTACAGGTAGAGTAACAGAGGTGAACAGTAGCAGTATACCAAACGGAGCTGTGAAATGACAAACGGACAACCTCTACAGTGGAACATTTTCTTCTCTTCTCTGCGTCCTATACTATAGATGACGATGAATTAATGATTCTCTCTCTCCTTTTCAATCATTGATGCAGGGACAGCTCGAGTTCGCGGCCCACGGTTCGCGGTCTTCGCATTGCTTACCTATCTTTGTGTTACATGTGTACGACGCGTCGTACACGGAATACTTGTCTCAGATTACTTGTCTCAGATCTAGCAGCAATTCGATCTGCGGTGCATCCATCTCATCTCAGCCTCGTCCGCCATCGGATGCCGATCATCTCCACATTTCCGATACCTTATTCTTCAAGAAACTTAAGCTCCTTATACTCTCGTTCCACCCGATGGAGTACTCATTCTCCTGACGCGACTGACCATGAAAACATGACATGACAAATCAGATCATCCACTGCGCATAGCTGCCTACCTACCTATCCATCAGGATGGCGAAGAGGAAGAGACACAGGCCCAGAGCCGAAGCCGACGAAGCGACCAGACGCGTCAAGCATTGCTCCTCTTCCAATGCGGCAGGCGATGCGGTAAGGCAGTCATTGCTTGCTCAGTTCTATCCGACCGTCCTCACCTTGAGGGAGTATCTATTGTCTAAGCTGCCGACGAACTCCAAGGTTCGAAGGAAGAAGGTCACTATTTCTGGACGGAACCAGAAGCAACTGGATGGCGGTTTGGAGAGCTCCACGGATGAAGACCATACATTGCTTCGCCTGTTTCTCGACACCACACTGATTGGCGTCCCTCGCGATGATTCTCAAGATGATGAACGTGCCACGCAGTGGAATTTGTATCCAGGTCGCGCAGATGCGTCTGAGCTCACCGTGGGAAATATATCGGGTGATGCGCTTTACTCACAGTCCGAGGTATGTTTTTCTGGCAATGACGTGTTGCTCTAGATCCATTTTATCACCACTTTGGACATTTCCAGCTGTGACTAAGATCCCCATAGATCGTTGACTTCGTAATATGGCTGCTGGTCAACAAGAATGCGAGATCTGGGACCTGGTTGAAACATATCCTCGGCCAAGGATTTCGCAAAGGCCATTCCTTTCCCCGCATGGATCGTGAGAATGCAGGAGCTCCTGCGATTGAAGGCCTTGTTTCAGTATACCCAAATAAATATGTCCATGATATGAAGGCGGCGCCATGGCCTCAGATACTCAAACTGCTTGGGAAAGGCGGAGATCGTGTAATGATTGACTTAGTTCTCGATTGTGGCATTTTTCTATCCGTCAAGAGTGGACGTGGGAATTATTATCAAATCAGTGGTACGTCTTCTGCGATGAAGTATCCTTTTTGTTATTGACGCAAGAACAGGCGAACCACTTGGAGATTTAAAGGTCTTGGACCAAGGTGAGCCGCTCGGTGGAAACCATCCGGTAGCGTTACTTCGACCAAGCCTATCCGCGCCGCCGAAGGACAGAAGACCTGCAAGCATTATCTTTGTGCGAAATCGGCTCTTATACGCACGACCAATATTGAATGCTCGAGGTGCTGTCACTTTTGGCCTCCGACACATTCGTAAGTCAGCCCGATGATAAATGCTGCCGTTGTACTGACTGGCAGAGATGTCCTCAATCGTTATCCATATGATGCCTGCAATTCCTCAAACGATATACAACATGCCAAATCCAAGGGACAGAGTGGAAAAGAACCTCCGAAGCACCAATCAAGCACCGTGCATGTACTCATGTATATGTTCCCTCGGCAATTTGGCCTTCACAATGCCTTCACTTCTGTTGTGGATTCTCGTGAGACTGTTCAACCATTCAAGGATTATACTCTACGAGAGGATGAGATCAGAGATTTATATCCTAAGCACAAGGATGGATCAGGCATTAAAATTCCCAAGAGACTAAAAGCGGCAGCAAGCCTCGTACGAAAACTGCAAGTATTACACCAGCGATGCCCTTATGACGAGATCCTTAAGCATTATTGCTCGCATCTTGTAAGAATAGCCAGCGTCGAGCGTCATACCCGAATTAATTTTCTGAATAGAGACCTTCAACATTTCCGATTCTGTCTTCAGAGCCATCATCGGACATATCACCCAATTTTCAAACGCAGAAATCAATGCAAGCGAGTCTTCCCACGGCTGAATCGGCTTCTATAGCTCTATCCATTGAGCCTCGAAAGTTCAGTGTAATTGCCCATGCAACACCTGTAGCACATGTATCAGCATTTTGTCGTTCTGTCCTTTCCAGAGTTGTTCCAGACGAGTTTTGGGGTTATGCAGAGGACCAGGTACAGAACAAAACTATGTTTTTGCACAACATTGACCGATTCATACGGCTGAGGAGATATGAAAGCCTTTCTCTCCATGATGTGGCCCAGGGAATGAAGGTAGGTACAACTCAATGCTATACTTGTCCAGGATACTTGCAAGTGCGCTGACGACTCAGGTTTCTTCCATCCCATGGCTTGCATTAAAGAACGACAATGATTCAAAATGCTCCCAATCTGATACCTTCAAACGGATCGAGATCTTTAATGAGTTCATTTATTATATCTTTGATTCCTTCGTTATCCCTTTGATTCGATCCAATTTTCACGTCACTGAGTCCAATGTGTATCGTTATCGCATCTTTTTCTTTCGCCAGGACACTTGGCGTAATCTGGCCGAACCAGCCATGACCTCACTTAAGCTTTCAATGTTCGAAGAAGTGGATATGAAGAGTGCAAAAAGGATTTTGGACTCGCGGAAAATTGGCTTCAGCCAAATCAGGTTACTGCCGAAGGAGAAAGGTGTTAGACCCATCATGAATCTTCGAAGAAGGCCATTAAAGAAGGGATCGAAGAAGCTCCTCGGAAGCAGTATCAATTCCATATTGGCTCCGGTTTATAATATGTTGACGTACGAAAAGGTATGTTCGAGCCCTATCTGCGCATACAATGCTCATATAATCAGGAACAATCACCTGGCCAATTTGGATCTACTCTATTTTCTGTAGGAGATTTATACAACAAGATCAAATCTTTTCGCCAGGGAATTATAGACTCTAAGCAGCCACTCTACTTTTGTAAAGTAGATGTGCAGTCTGCTTTTGACACAATACCGCAGGCAGCTGCGGTCAAGCTTATATCTGAACTACCAGGTAGCGAAGAATACAATATCTCCAAGCATGTCGAAGTAAAGCCAGGAGATGGGCATCAGCTTGATATCCCTGGCCAGGCGCGATCCAAGCCGATTCGTAAATGGACATCTCTTGCAGCGACGGAAACTGATTTTCAACCTTTTGACTTGAAAGTTCAAAAGAAAATGGCTGCCAACAGAAAGAATACGATATTCGTAGGAAACGTTGCGATGCAATACCATACCAAAAATGGGCTTCTCACACTACTCGCCGAGCATGTGCAAAGGAACTTGGTCAAGATTGGTAAGAAATTTTACAGGCAGAGAAACGGTATTCCGCAAGGGTCTGTGCTATCGTCGCTTCTATGCAACTACTTCTATGCGGACCTCGAAGCTCGACATCTATCATTTCTCAAACCTGAAAGCAGCCTGCTTCTTAGGCTCATTGACGACTTTCTGCTTATTACGACGGATTCTCAGCATGCCAAGCGCTTCCTTCAGATAATGCATGATGGACTTCCTGAGTACGGAGTCTCTGTGAGCCCTGACAAGACACTCGTCAATTTCGAGATATCCATCAACGGGCGTAAACTCGCCAGGCTCCTGAAAAGTCATGAATTTCCGTACTGCGGGACGTTCATTAACACACAGACCCTGAACCTCACCAAAGACCGCGAGAGGAACAAAGACGTTGCCATGGCTGATTCCCTCACCGTGGAATTCTCAAGAACGCCAGGGAAAACTTTCCATCGCAAAGTCCTAAACACGTTCAAGATCCAATGCCATGCCATGTTCCTGGATACGGCTTTTAATAGTCCGACGACCGTTGCAAGGAATATCTATGAGAACTTCGTGGAATCTGCGACGAAAATGTATACCTACAACAAGTGCTTGCCCATCCACAAGCAGGCTGGCGCCAAAATTATCATTCAAACTATTGAGAGCTTGGTGGATCTGGCTTTCGTGCTCATCAAGAGCAAAGAGAAAAATCCAAGGAATGCTGGTTATCGATGTGCCATATCTAAAGCAGAGCTAGAATGGCTTGCGTTCCACGCCTTCACTAATGTGCTTAAGCCTCGGCAAAGTAAATACAAGGAAGTATTACACTGGCTAGAAGGTTGGCTCGAGGGCTTGATGATGAAGAAGGGCAAAGTAGTGACTAAAATGTCGCTTCTGGTCGGGCCGAGAAGTTGATATCAATATCTAAACGAAGAAGTGAAGCGTTATTTGTCTCCTGTGGTTTTCACAACTAATTTCACCTTGCGAAATATCTGCGAATGCACTTGGTTCCCATTATCAGCCACAGTAAGAGTTGAGAGTGCAACACCAATATATTCATAATTCATTATTGCTAACAATACCCGACCATGAAGAGGATGAACGAAAGAACCAGTGAGATAGAATCAGATGTTTCCAAAGGAACAAACGGCGGGTATGTCATCAATTTTGCCTTTAAAGAGAATACATATCTTTTACTTTTCCGCTCGACAGTATCCGGCAGAAACACGATCTCTTGGCCTAATAACGAGCCATTTATACAGCCGTGAAGGTAGATCCGATTGGGCCAAACTTGATGTTGGAGTAGGTGACCGAGGCGCTTGGAGAATTAGCCTCGACATCGGCGGGGACACCGGAGGTGACTGGGCATTCACCACGCGCGGAGCCGAGTTTGGTGCTGTCGGTTGGGTAGGTTGAGTCAAGCCAGAGCATATTGGCGTAGTGGTCATCCCAGAGAGACATGACGAGAACCATGCCATTCGCCATGGCGTCGCTCATGGCCTTCATGCCTCCGTGCTTCTTGAAAGGGTACTCATCCTGGAAAGCAATCTTTTGCGCATCGCAGAATGCAGTGGTAATAGAGTTGCCAGGATTGTTGGCGATCGTTGACTGTGAGTTGGGGATGGTCTTTCCGTTCTGGACGTAGAATCGTTTGATCTCAGTCAGCGGGTTGCCGATGAACTGCGTCACGACGGTGATTTTCTTGCTGGTGTCAACTGTCTTGCCCTTGCCGTAGAAGGACTTGTCGCCTTGGCGGTAGGAATTGAGGTCGCATCCGTCAGGGTCGCATGTACCAGAATAGCGTTCGGAAGAGTATGTACCTCCGCAGGCGTCGCCTGTGCACATCTGGTAGCCAGGAGTATCGCAAGAATGCGGCGTAAAGGCCGCGGAGATGGAATTAGCTTCCCAGACGTCCATCTCGGCACAGCATGCGCCGTGATTTCCCACGCCGGCATTTTGATCGTTGGAGGATGGCTTCCATCCTTCGACGTTACCCTGGAAGACAAGTGAGCAGAAGCAGGAAGACGCAGGGGAAAATGTCAACATACCTGGCCGCTGATGAATTTGAGGTCACGCGGGCATTGAGCATCGCAATATCCAGTCCCGTACTTGGCACCGGCCTTGTTGGTCGGGAATTTGCTCATTCCTCCATCCTTGTCCATGGACACGAAGTAAAGAGCGCCGTTGAGGCCGCAAGGGAGGTTGGAGAGATCGACATCAAAGGTGAACTCCTGGTTCAGGAGGTTGAACATCTGATAGTTGGTATCATCTGCCATTAGGTAGAGACGCGATCCAATGTTGGTGGAGTACTGGCCCTTGGTGATGAAGGTCAACTTGATCGAATTGCCGCCAGCAGTGACACCATAAGTGCCACTGTAATCAGCGCCATCGAGAGCGCAATTTTTGGCGCAGCTGGCATCGTCGGGGCAGAGTGTCGAATCCCACTCATTGCCCGTATAGCAGTTGGTGGTACCGCCTGGCTTATGGAGCCATCTCCAGTTGGAGTCGAGCACAACCTTGCCAGATACAGTGGTGCAACTTGTGCCTCCTGTGCCTGTACACTTCTGCCAGCTCATCGAAGGATGAGTCTCGGTCTGAAGAGTGCCAACCAACTGCGATCGCGCAGCGGCGAGGAGAGAAAGGAGGACAGCTTGGGTATACATGATGGTGTCTCGGAGGTGTTCGGATTCGTTGATCTGTGTTGAACTAAGAGTTTCTCTTGAGGGAGAGGGGCGCTTTTATACATGTCGCCATCGGTTCAAGATCTGACTAGATCTGTGACCATGCCACATATTGAAGGAAACCAATTTGGATACGGCTCCTTCAACTCCGCCTGGAAAAGATGAGGTTCAGTAGAGCTCCCGGCTGGACGGGAATGACGGATCGGCGAAATGCCATATGCCATATGCGAGCTTCGAGGGAGGTTTGAACGTCAGATGTAGAGTAGGCCGCATAATTCAGAGGTCGAACCTGGCAGTATCCGCGACTGATATCTGGCCCAGCTGGTTGCTTCTGTCGTGTTGTACCGGTAACTTTGATGTGTGATTATCATATTCTTCCCTGGCTTATATGCGGATATGAAATTGGATGGGAGCAGGTGACTGCCGTCTTCATCCGATCCATCACAGGAGGGAATGGAATCCGCCATTGGGTAGCTCTGGTCCCTCTACAATCTAATCCCCTTGATCGACACGGAGCCAAAGCTCACACTCCGAGTGGTCAGTATTTAAACCTCTCTTTCAGATGGAGGGATATAGAGGACAATGCACCAATCCTGCTTCCGCAAGCAAAAGTTGGCAAAATAAGATGTCAGAATGGTGGATAGGATGCTACGATGACTTGATGGTTAGGCACAAACAGTCATAGGCTGTTACCGCATTGCAAAAACCTTCTCGTGCCTACCTTGATGAGGTCTTCAGGCGTTTTGTTAATGACCTTCCAAACGGAGGATATGCATTGATTTCTCCGATGTATTTGAGAGCTATTATGGAGAGGCTAGGCCCTATATCCAAGCACGTCCAACTAGAAGGGTAAACGCATTATCCAATATGATACTGCTCAACGGACTCGATTAATATCCTACGAAATTATGATGCTCTTAATACGGCGAATTTCAGTCCGGGAAAAAAAAACATGGGGCGCATGAGAATGTACAAGAGCAGCAACGGAGCTGATGAGGAGCTAGAAGTAGCCATGAATATCGGAACATGACACGCCTTCATACAGATGCCTCACATGGAACATAAACAACCGCAACAAGCGAGGGACGTCGAAATAAAGAACAGTCCAATCGTGTCAGCACTCTCAATGTCATAAAATGACCTGAGCTAAGGCCAGCATGAGGTTCGCGGCTAATCTAGGAATACAGGCACTGCCTGATGAGATGGTGCGGAGAAGAGCAGAAACGAGTCGACGGCGAGCAGAGCCACGCCACGTCTTGCAGAGCCAGTCGTATGATCGTGGATCCTTTCTATCTGTAACGGTGGATCAAATGCCGTCTGAGGGAGGCACTGCCAATTTGGCGAATGAGAGCGAGAAGCATAAGCAAGGAAACATGTTACCTGCGGTGTGTTGATCCCGCCTTCATCTGGGGAGACATTCTGGACCTTCTGGATCGTCTTCGGACAAGACAACTGGAGATGGACTCTTCACACTTGCTGAAGTATCTCTGTTTCTCATACCCGGCCACGTTCGTCAGAAATATAGTCCTGACAACTCACAAAGTAGCGAACAAAGCCATCGAGGCACAGTTGGTGGTGTTGTCGTTCACAAGAGTCCGTCGTGTCCATGTCCCGCGATCGTGGCTTGCCTTGGCTGTGCATCGCTTGGGAAAAACCTGGGGTAAGTGGATCACATCAACCCCTCACTGCCGGGATATCGATGCAGGCTATATTATACGTATCTCTCCTTCGATTCTAGGCAGTAATAATATAATATAGATAATATAATATACAACATGCCGGCCGGCACTTCATCGCTACCAACGACTACATCCCAATCAGTCCACCCCATATTCATATTCATATTCATATCCATGGCCTATCCAACACGGTCATGCAACGTTGAACACTGCCCGCCCGAAGCAGAAACAACCGGCGGCCCGCGACTCGACTCGTGCGTCGTCGCCCGCAGCCCCATCTAGGATACGGAGAAACTATTTTTCATCCGCCAAGAATTTGCAACTTCCGACGTGATTTGCATTTGCCTACTCGCGATGCGCACGTAGCAGGTATACGCGCGCGGAGAAGAGGGAGGAGAGAGTAAGCAACGAAGCCCAAAAGCTTGTCCCCGACCGCACAGATCAGCTGCCTTGTTTCGTGGGCGGGTTAATTTAGACGACATCTAAATGAAGCGCTTCGAGAAGGCGGGGAACCTGGGGGCACCTAGGTTAGGTCCAGCCGTTGAATGGAACGGCTCCTTTCGATCTCCGTCGGTGGCTGGATTCGAGCATCAGATACTCTATGCTTCACCCGCTTCTCCTCTTTCGTGCGGTGCGGTACTATATACAGATGAACTCGGGGATGAGACGGTACTCTACTCGGTATGAGGTACCCACCGATCATCCACTTCATCGCCCATAGATCTGCTCTCCTCGGCCGCATCGTTTCTGCAGTCTGAGGTGGTCTCCAGTTTAAAATAGTGCGCCACTCTCGCCGTAGCGAGGCTGTTGCTTGTATCAACGCTTGTACCCTATCTACGAACCGTGCTCGTGTCGGTACATCGACCTCCATTAAGCCCTCCCTCGGGGCCTCCAGCTCAATCCGTACATCTACTTTCCTGAGGGTTCGGGCCTTGGTGACGGCAGATGGCTGGCTGGCCATGTCTAGATTTATCTATCTTTAAATCATTAATTGTGTTATGGTAGACCCGGCCCTGCCTGAGCCTTTGGCCTCCGTTACTGGAAAATGAAACGAGGACGATGGATTCTGTACTCGTCATTAATGAGGAAGTAAATTTATTGGTTGCTCCTTTCGTGAAAGCGGTATGCATATCTCATTGCCTCGAACATGCCTATGCTGCGTGTGTTTGAGACACCAATCATGCCTTGAGTCAACGACCTATCTTTCTTCCTGAAGATACTAGATGAGAAGGTACATTAAATAAGAGCGAGATCAAACAGAGTTCGAGCTGTTTATCTTATTCTTTCCTGTACAAGAAAGGCAAGGAGAGACTCTTACTGTCTCTGATGGATGTCGGAGACTTCCCCTACGTCGCCGCAGACGCGATGCGTGCGACAGCACCAACTGAAGATAAGGCTGTAATGACGTCACATCAAACCGAAAGTGAGAGAGAGAAACAAAGCGATGGATACGTAAGACCCCTTAGAGCGCAAAATAATTAAATTTTATACACTACCAGTCCTTAAACTCTAGACTACCCAACCTTATTCTCTCATTTATACACATCTGATGAGCGGCCTTATCTCCCCGCGTACCGCACTGCCATTATCCAATCTTCTTCTCCAACGACAGTTCCCTCCCTCATGACTGCGAAAATCTCATCCGCGGAGTCGACAGTCGAAAGTCTAGTCTCTAAAACCCCAAGCAGCGCTACCATCGCGCGCACCAAGACGGCATCGCCCTCAAACACCCAAATATCCCAAAGTCGCGTCACCGCGTCAAGACTCAGTTGTTGGGCAAACAGCGATGAGAATATCGTGTCCAAGAATCGGCCGGGTTGTGTATCGAAGCGTATATGATTGCAGAGATGGATGTACAGGCGGGGGAACTTGTCCGCCGTTGTCTCGTGAACGAGGGCATGGATGCGGGACATTGCGCCCGCGTCGTGAGTGTGGAAACTGAGAGGGAGCGGACGGTTCAGTAGGTTAGCGAGAGCACAGAAGGCAGAGGCTGGCGTCGGAAGGTTCAGGAGGAGGAGTGCCGCTGCGGTCTAAAGAGAAAAATTAGCATGGGGCAAGACAACTACTCGAACATGAGAAACCTACGTTCAAGCCATCAACATATCCCACGTCACTCCTGTACACAGCGTACGCCATCAAGACATCCGCCAGCACCTCGGAAAGCGGTCCTCCAGGGAGAAATATGCGAAGATCAGGATACGTCGCAGCGATGTCCCTCTTGACCGCCTCGAAGGCCTTCCCCTTCACCAGGTCTTCCGCAGTCCCGCTGCCCTTGGCGATCTTCTTCTCGAGGTCCTTGGCTCGACGCAAAGCCGCACTGTATGATGAGTCCGATAATCCAAGTTCATTTCCGATCGCCCTTTGCCAGACTGCTCCCCTCGATCGAGGAGCGATGCCTCTCCACCACAGTTCCCTCGTCCGCTTCAGAGATGTCGCTGCGTCCCAATTCGGCAGAACGTGGTCTTCCCATATTCGAAGCAACGAGCTTGCTGTATCGTCCCGACAGGTATTCCTCGATTGATTTGAAGCCTCACGCTTCTTCTCGGCCTCCAATGAAGCCGCCATCATGTGTTGATATTCTTTCAAATGACGCTTCTCCTCCAGTGGATCCTTCGGTGGGAGCCAACTTGGCCGCGTTCGCGATAAAACGGCCATCTTCTCCTTGGATATGGGAAGTGGATCAATCATTATGTCATTCCTCCTCAGAGGAGGAAGCTGAGACATCACCGATCTCGACCGCTTTTTATCCGGCACAGAGGTAGCCGAATGTCGCTGTCGCCGTTGCGGGTTGAACTCGTCGTGCTCATCTGCGTGTGCTTCCAGAGCTTCGGTCAAGGCTTTCGCTTCGTCGCTCAACTCGGACATGGCCGCTGTCCAGCTCTTTGCTCGTTGAGGTTTGATGTGATTCGAAAATTGAGTCGGACTAGTGGGCTTGCTCGCTGGCTTTAAACATCCTTGTGCGACTGGAGTTGGTGGTGTGCCGTTTCCCGCAGGCTTAACCTTATCTTTCGGCCTCCTGGGTTGTGATAGAGAGGGTGGCAGGCTGAGGGTACGCTCGTTGGGCGGACGTGGAGACATTGGAACGTTCTCGAGAAAGCATCCATCCGGGATATCATCGCCGTCCTCCTCATCACATTCCTGTTCCAATTCCTTTATCGTCTTGCGCTCGCGGTTCGATTGCCAGCTCCCTCTCCGCGACCGTGGAAGAGGTGTAGCCGAAATGCTATGCGGACTCAAGGCTGGGCTCGGACTTCGATTGCGCAGGTTCATGGATGCAAGACTCGTCATCGATTGACTTGAGAAATTACGTCTGGAGGTTGGGCCGGCGGCCATGAGGCCCAGCGCATGGACGTCACCCGTCGGTTTTCGCGCATGGCCTCTGACACCCGGAAAGGCCGGCCGGGCTTTTGGCGACGTCAGATCTCTCTGTATGGATGCGAGTGATTTTGATCTTCCTTTCAAGGGACGGTCCGTTGAATAGTATGGGCTCTTGGAGGGCAGGTCGTGGACAAAGTCGCCGCTCTCCTGTTCCGACTTGTCATCGTCGAGACCGATGTCTTCGAAGTGTGCGGCATCGGCGAGGATGCCATTGTCGTCTGATTGATATTCGGAATGGAATGAGGACTTTGACGACTTGGAGCTACTCATCGAGAGATCGGGGGGCGAGCCGGGCATCCCAACGCTGCTGCAGAAACTCTCATCATCCGATGTGCAGTGGTTCATCGCATATTCGGCGTATGGGGCAGTTGTCTTGTAAATGGTTGGGGATATCTCTGAGGAAGCTATGCTGGTGGTTGCGCGACGTTTCGCGACCTTTGTGTATAGGGATATGCAAGTAGTGAGGCGTGGTGAGGTATGGTGTTGATGTATTGAGGTGTTGATGTTTCGCAAGTCGGTGGTCGGTGGTCGGTGATGACGCCCCTGAGATGACGGGCTAGTCTTGGAGCAATGATTGATTGTGTGGAGGCTGATATGATCGACCCGGCCGAATTATGCGGTAGAAACGAGTGAGGTAGAGCGAGCGATGAGTGTGTGAATAGTAAATGAATGAACGTGGTAGCAGCTGTAGAAGAAGGCTGCAAAAGAAGAGGAAGAAGAACAAGAAGAAGAATAACAATAATGGCCGTCGAGGCTGGAGATGATGATGATGATGGATGATGATGATGATGTTGTTGTTGTCGTCGAAAGCAAGATTTGTTATCGGCTAGGGGTTGTGTCGCTTGAGACAATCTCCAACTCCAACTCCACCTCCAAACTCCCCCTGTCCGCTCCTTCCTGCCAAGACCGAGATTGATTTGGCGAGACGATGATCGTGTGCTGTATATATTGTATATTATGTATATGTAGAAATATATATATATATATTTCTATATAATGCTATTAACGTAAATTAAAGGGTAAGATTAAAGATAGAATTGCCCTGATAGAGACATCGTTATCAAGGCTGCGAGTGCGAGGATGAAGAATAAAGGAGGTGGGGGTGAATTCTCTTGAGATTCTCATTCTCTCGAGAGAAAAGGAGACGCAAGAAAGTAGGAAGGAGGGAGTAGAAAGTAGAAAGTAGGAAGGAGGAAGTAGAAAGTAGAAAGTAGAAAGTAGAAAGTAGAAAGGAGGAGCTGGAGGAGGAGGAGTAGAACACACATACACACATATACCTTGCACAAGTGACAAAGGCCCTTCACGACCGGGCTGACGCCTTGTGAGTCGTCATCCAGGCACAACAGGAGTAGCTGCAGGATGTAGAAGAGGAATTAGAGATACGGTATGAGGTATGTAGTAGTACCTATGCATTCATGAATCCCGAATCCCGAATCCTGAATCCTGAACCCGAGCGAGAGTGGCATTGCGGGGGAACATTACATACTCCCGTGATACCGAGGTTGAAAATGGCCATATATTATGTTTATATATATATATATAGGTATGTATATATAGGTATATATATTTCGAGCATCATTTGTCTCGTCTATCCTATCCATCCATCCATCCATCCATCCATCCAACATTTACTCTATAAAACACAACACAACCACAACTCCCATCACCTTCCACCCCAAATCCGAGCCGCCATGTCACCCCTTAAGACATCCGGCCTCCTCGCCCCCGTCATCGCCCTCAATGGCTGGACCTTCGCCATGGAGATCTGGATGTTCAGCACCCGCATCCCCGTCCTCCAAAGACTCCAGGCCACGAGCGACAACGCCTCCACCATCGAGCAGCTCAACGCGAAGATCCCCGCCCCCGTGCGCTGGAAGGCCGACAACTACAACAACCTGATGCAGCAGCCGACTCAGTTCTACGCCGTCGCCCTGGCCCTCGCCATCGCGCGTGCGGGGAGGAACGAGGCCACCGAGGTGAGGCTGGCCTGGGCATATGTCGCCTTGAGGATTCTGCATAGTCTGGTGCAGTGCACGACGAATAATGTGTCGCGCCGCTTCGCCCTGTTTGCCACTTCATCCGCCGTCTTAGCAGCAATGACAGGAAGGGCTGCGCAACTCTTATGGAAATAACTGTATATAGCTTTGTACACACCTACATATGATGTCCGTGGGCTGTTTCTAAAGTAAAGGTCATCATCTTAAGAGGTTAGGTTGCTATAAGGAGACGAGATAAGCAACGATTGCTACATACGTGGGATATTATTAAGCTAAATCTATATAGTAAGAATAAGTTTTAAAATTAGATAATTATAATTTAAATAATTATAATTAAGCTTTAACTTAATATAGACTAATGATTACTAATTTAGGTTAGTATCATAGATAAGATTAGATAAGATTGTAGATAAGACAAGTTAAGATATAAAGGTACATTTATCACTTTAAATTAATACTAAGCCTTATTATACAAAGGGCTAATATAATTATAATCTATGATACATTTCTTCAGATTAGCAGGTAGCTAGTACCATGAGCTTTCTCGAATATCTCCTTACATTTTGGCTGTCTCTCTGCCATCAAAAGCGACAGGCACTAGAACACCGTTCGACTCCCTAAAGCGCACACATCTTCCTACCTAGCTTTAGGCTCTAGAGACGAACGGCTTGCTACCCTTTTCATAGACTTGGTATAGTATTATTTGAACTCAGGAGAGGTATTCAGCATTGAGAAATCTTTGAAGTGAAGCAGCCGAGTGAGAGTCAAGTGTTGGTTGAAATTGAGAAGATTGGGTTTGGTAGACCGTAGAGTCTCTTCACGATTTTCTGGCACGGTCGGTGGGTTGGTACAGCAACGAAATGGCGGATTACCCAATATCAGCCTCTGAAAACAGCCAAAACCCCATAAATTACCTATGCTGGCCTGTATGACGCTAAAGTGTTCGTGCCAAAAAATCGTGAAGAGACTGTATAGAGATTTAGTGAATGTGTGCTTGACGGGGAGTGTATATGCCACTAGTGTGATCAATATTGATGCTCGTTTTAATAGAGCTGTTGTAGAGAAGTCAGTTTTCCCGCAAGTGTCTGGGACGGATGAAAGGCGTTTTGCTAATAATAGATTAGGTTGGGGAGATTAGAGCAGCATTCCAGCGTCTTTTTATATGGGGATATTTAAGCCACCTCGAAATTGGGATTCGCAAAAGTCAAACATAGCTGTAGACAGGCGCAACAGAGCCGTCTCCAATATGCATGGGCTGACACATGCTGCATCGACAAGAGTAGCAGCGCTGAACTGACAGATGATATCAACTCGATGTTCCAGTGGTATGCTTCTGTTGCTGCATGTTACGTGTGTGTCGCAGATCTGAATCGCGGAGGATCATGTCGAATTGTCGATGGAGAGGAGAGTTCGCAGTTCGTGCAGAGCCACTGACTGGTTCACAAGGGGGTGGACGCTGCAGGAATCAATGGCGCCAAAAGTCCTCGATAGGTCGAGGAGGAGGACATTGGGATCTATCTGACGCGCTATGGTGGTAGCACATGTAGCATATATAGCATATATCGCATAGCATATACGCTCGGGGCAAATCCCAAGAACTTGCAGCCGCCGAGAAGGAAGCGGGGAGAAGGTCATACGGCATGCCAAAGCCTCGGCATTAGCAAGATATTAATTAAGAATGTTGCGAAACTAGCGATTCCAGACTCTGTTGATCATGTCTGTTGATCAGGTCTGTGGATCATGTCTGTTGATCATGTCTGTCGATCATGTCCGCCACCATGCCATCCGTTGTCGCCGGACAACCGCGGGGTTCGATAGCGGAAAACTGACCCGCGGGCCTATGAGACCCACAGATAGAATAAGCTCAATCTGACAAAAGGGGTCTGTCTCTTGCTTTGGGGTCACCGGGCATAGTGATTTCCCCGGCTCTGGGGTCTAGAGCCGTATACAATGCATACACTGTATACACTGTATACACCATATACACCATATACACCGTATGGTAATACCGGCTGCCAAAGAGCATCATGCCAAAGAGCATCATGATGAGCAAGAAGATACTCTACAAGATACAAGATGAACATGAACATGAAGCTGAGGCGCTTTAACATCTCGGTATCGATGTCGCGCGAGGAGGCGGAGGAGGCGGAGGAGGAGGAGGAGAGGCGACCGCGAGTCAATGTGCCGGCCGTATCGATATTCTTCACGTCGACGAGACTCATGTTGACGAGACGACGGGATCGGGATCAGCAAGCGCCCGGCCCGGCGCTGGACACTAAGTTACTGTGTCCCGAGTTCATGACTAAGTACTCTCTCTCTGTCATTGTCTCTCTCTGTCATTGCCAGAAGAATCGAAGAATAGAAGAACTCTCGGGGTTTTCTCCAGATCAACATGTCCCTTTCCGTTCACACAGTATAGTTGGCGCTTGATTAATAATGATTGTCCATATATTGCTCATACGGAGATCTGCAGATATGCAGATATGCAGAGATGCAGAGATGCCGATTTGCAGATTTGCAGATTTGCAGATTACATAACCCAGAATCCATGGCCCGTGGCACGTGCCCCCTATGTCATGTTTTGCCCCCCCCACTTAGATGAAATGCAAGTGAAATGAAGACCCCCCACTAGCCCCGAACGCCGAAAGTCCGTTCCGCCACAGCCGCCTCCGAGACTTCCCGTGCTTGAACAACAACTTTAGAGATTAAAAATTAAAAATTTTCCCTTGCAATCCAAATATTATGGAGTCATTAGCATGCCACGCTGAATCTTAGCGTCCCGAGGTGAGTTTATTTCTTCGCGTTTCCTACGACCCACAGGTACTTAAAGGGAAGATGGCACCAGGATGTGAGGATCTCTGTTGACGAGCTGGTATACATATAGAGCTGCTGAACATCCAAGACACCAAGGTTGCGGCATACCACATATCACACATCACCACCTGAATTCCTCAAGAATGGCGGACACTCAGATTCACACTCACACGGACGCTCACTCACACCCTCACACACTCAGCCATCCTGATCAAGCTGCATCCAAAACCAGCTCCTCTAGCAGCCTCGGGGATCTCGAAAAGGGAAATCTCGAAAAAGGAGCCCTGCAGTCTCCTGCGCCGCGAGAGAAGGCGAAAGCGAAGGCGAAGTTTCTCAGGAAGGATGGGCGAGCCAAGGCAGACAAGCGTCGGGCCGCATCGACCAGCCGCCTACGAACCATATGCACATCTTTCAGATACCTCTACAACCTCACCCCCGAGCAAGTCGCCAACTACATGGCCTCATACGTCATTTACAGTCTCGACTGGGCAGACGAGAAGCAGATGATACAAGCGCTTGGCCCCGATTACGCTCAAAAGGTCGGCGACTGTCTGCGTTCCTATTATGGCGTCCTCAACCACCTTTGCGCCCTTGGCGACGTCGAGAAGATGTACATTCCACCTCTTATGGACATCCACGTGTCGGTGCGCGACAATCAGCTCTTGTATGAGGAGTCGGTGGCGCGGGACATAAATCTCAAGCCGGGAGACAAGGTCTTGGACTTGGGCTGCGGCCGTGGCAGAGTTGCGGCTCATATGGCCACCTTTTCTGGCGCAAAAGTGACAGGCGTCAATATCGATCCGAATCAGATCGCCCAAGCCGGCACATACAACGACGAGCTTAGGCTCGAGAACACATTTGTGGAAGCAGACTTCAACAACCTGCCTCTCCCTTTCGCAGACGATACCTTCGATGCATGCTACGAGATCCAGGCTCTCAGCTTATGCAAAGACCTCCCTGGTCTCTTCAGCGAACTACACCGAGTCCTCAAGCCCGGCGCCACATTCTCCATCCTGGACTGGGTGTCGCTTCCAGACTACGACCCAACCAACCCGCATCACGCGGAATTGATGCGCCGCGTAAAGCCGCTCATTGGCGCGGTCGGAACACCGACACCAGAAACACTGGCCACAGCCCTGAACGAGGTGGGGTTCGCGGTGCGGAAGTCGGATAATGCGAGCGTCGGTGGACTGCAGGCGCCACTGATTGCCAAGGAGGATGGATACTTTCGCACGGCGCGGGCGTTAATTAAGGGATTGGTTGGCGTTAAGGTGCTGCCGGCGCATTTTAGAACGTTGATGGATAGATTGTGTTTAGACGGGGAGGCCTTCGTGGAGATGGATACGCAGAGGTTGGTGAGCACGAGTTATCGGATTATTGCAGAGAAGAAGGGACAGTGAAAAAGGCAGCGGATATTTGCATGGCCTTTCGGACTAGATTTGGCATGGGGCCCAGGGTTGGCGTGTTAAGAATAAGTTGATAGGCATCTGGGATAAGTGGTCGCAGGTGCTGAGATGGTGCATTGAGGCAAGGCCGCTCTGCAATGACTTACAAATGACTTTCTTTTGTTTGGAAGCGAGCCGGATGTTGTAATAGACCTAGTTAGGAGCCTCCATAATATATCAATATATAATACTCACATCACTTCAAATTCGGCTGACAATGTGCTATTCCTAGTAAGATCATATCTAGCTAACCTTTCTTTAAGAAGTAGTGCCATCGAAATCGAATGCTCGTCGGACTATATGGTCTTGCTAAGATGCGGTCCCGTCTAGTCTAGTCTAGTCCTATAATAACTTTAATTACATATATGCATTAAATTGATAACACAAGTTTAAATACACTTTACATTTTGTAAATTCCAACATAATGTACTAAATGCATAAGAACCTTAATTATAACACATTAGCGTTGGTATACATATTATATACTAAAACACCTTTTAAGGGCAATTCCTACGCATTGCCGTAACCCTAACAACCTCCGCTCCGTCACCTGACCTGTACGGCTCTGTTCCAGCACGGCACCAGAAGGGCGACCTAACCTATAATATAGGTCGTAGGTGACCTATAGGTTAGGTCGAGCAAATAGATCTTATAGAAACTAATGAGGATCTTAGTGTTATAAATATAATGGGGAAGAGATAGATGGAGATGAAATGGGACGGCACATACTAGACATGGGCCTACTATAAAAAATGAGAAACAACAAAAACAAATTAACCTTTCCTTACATCTACACTGTTACCATGATTTACTTTTAGCGTTTGGCGCATATCACTTGTCCCTAGCAGGAAGACGGCCTTGTGTTTCACCCAGACCCTCAGAAAGGTGCAGTAATTGGCAAAATTGTGAAAACTCTACCAAACACCGACATCTCATTACTTCAGCTAAATGCAGGGCTTCGATATGTTAATCAGACATTCGGCTCAGATGAGGATCCCGCTGGCATTACAATCCCGACATTATCCCTAGGGGATCCCCTCATCGAAGAATTGGGGACATGGACAGTCCTTTTGCGGGAAGATGCGAGGGCCAAGTGCTAGCTCTAGGGGCAAGAGTTCCAGAGGACGGGAGAGTGGAATTCGTGCATCATACGTGGGTTGTCTTCGAGAACGGAGATTAGCCCGTCGATGGGAGCTGCGGTTCTGCGATTGTGAATGCAGAGGGAGCCCTAGTGGCCTTGTTCAGATATAGGAAGATGGATTCAGAAGTCTGTTTGGGCGTTTCGGCTCTGGAACTCGCGCACCATGGCTATCAGATCTGCACGGAAGAGCGGGAATTTTAATCATGAAGGTTTCAAGAGCCTCGTCGCCCTACGGATACAGTGATCGATAGCTACTTAGATGCTAATAAATTGCTTCTTCGCAGACTAGAAAACACAGCACAAGCCGACGCGACGCCACGCCACGCCAATGAGACATGCACCACGCCAAGGAAAACGAGGGACACATGCAGATCATATCAACAAAGGAATTCAAACACTCTATCTCTCCCTCATGCCTAAAAAAACAACACCACCTCTCCCGCCTCGTTCCTCCTCATCCTCAGCCTCTTCCACAACTCCTTCTCCTCCCTGCCCCTCCCCTGCCCCTGCTGCCCCGCCGCCGCCCTCGAGCGATGATACCGCTTCAGCGCCTTATTCATGCTCACGCCCCTCTCGCTCGCCGGTCCCTTATCCACGAAGCCCAGCAGCAAGGCCGGCAGGTCAGCCGCGCCCTCGCCACCCTTGTACACCACCACCGACTGACCCCCGTCGGCCCCTTCCGCCGACGGCTTGTACTCGATCATCTTCGGCCCGCTCTCGCGCCTCTTGCTCTTGCGATGCTGTTTGCGCGGCCTCTCCTCGTCGTCATCCTTCTCCTCCTTCCTCGTCTTCTTCTCCTTGCTCCCACTACTCTTCCTCGCCGGCCTCTTCGTTGTGATCATCTGCATAATCGCCGTGCTCAGCCCCCCCTCGTGCTTCTTCTCCTTCACGCGCTTACTCCTCTTCAGCGGACTCCCCGTCGACTGCTCCACGTGATTATCCCCAGAATAGTCCGGGGTGGGCGGGAAGCCGTCGTCGCGCGCCATCATCTTCTGCAGACCCCCGGTGAGCCCCGAGTGCAGCAGCGCCGGCGCGTCCGTCATCTCGAGATCGCGATCCACGGAGGGGGAGGCCGAGGTGTCGACGTGCAGGCGCTTGCGCTTCTTGTCGGATTTGACGGCCGAGGACGACGAGTCCTTCTCCTTGAGCTTGGACTTGCGGTCCTTGGGGGCTGGGGTGCGGAAGTCGGCGGGGACGGGGCCCGTGCCGTATTGCACGAGTTCCTCGGTGCTGCCGTTCTCGAGCTGGGAGAAGCGCACGAGGGCGCCGGGGCCGGACGTGGTTGGGCTCGGGGAGTGCGGGTCGGCGGCGGCGGAGGCGGAGAGGAGCCGGCCTGACTGCGCGGCGAGGTTGATGGTGGAGGGGTTCGGGGTCTCGGAGCCGACGTAGAAGTCGAAGACGTTGGGGGCTGCGGAGGGGGGTGTGGGGGCTTGTGGCGGCGGGGGCTCGACGATGGTGATCTGGGAGACGTCTTCGATGTAAGCTTTCTTCGAGGCATTGTTCTGCTTTCCCTTCTTCTCCTTCTCGGGGCGGTAGAGGGCGCCTTGGTACTTTTGGGCTTCGGAGATGCAGCTCTGGAGGGGACGTTGTCAGTGAGGAGCAAGTTGTGGAAAATGAGGAGGGAGAGACGTACAGTGTGGGCGCGGTACTCAGTGCCCCAGAAGTGTACCATGCAGTCGAGACAGGTGAATGTTGCGCCTCGACATTGGTTGCGGTGGGAGTCGAGCTTCTTCTTCGTTAGGACGTCGCCGCAGCCCTGGATGGATGGTCAGTATTGGCATTGGTAGGGGAGGATGAGATGTATGTGAGTATGTACCTCGCAGGAGAAAGAGACCATGATGGCGTCGGGTATGTAGGGTGGATTCGTGGGAACGAGGCTCTCTCTCTGGGAGGTGTTTGACGTCGAACAGCGGATTGAAGCTCAAACTGAAGCTGAAGCAAGGGGATTTTGGAGATGGAGATGGAGATGGAGATGGAGAGGGAGATGGAGAGGGAGGGAGGGAGGTGGAGTAGCGAATGTCTGAGTATAGAGGAGCAGAAGAGAAGCAGTCGTGATAGGAAGGTAGAGAGGAATGTACGAAATACAAAGTACACAATGGACTTGTCGTCGTTGTCGTCGTCGTCGTCGTCGCTCTTCGTCTTGATACTCTAACCGCGCATGGCATTCAGGCAGTCAGGCATTAAGTCCTCGCTAATAAAAATCCGCGACGTCAATTTTCCAGGGGTTTGTTTAGAAAGATGGAAAAGTCTAAAAAGGGGAAAGGGAAAATTCAGATTTGAAGCTATCTTTTTTCTCTTTTTTCTGCTGTGACGCTTGTCTCGATCGAGTAGAGTCTAATCCTTTATTAATGGTCTATTGCTTTCTAGGGCAGAGCACAGGGCACAGAATAGGAATAGGAATAGGAATAGCAATAGGAATAGGGGACTTTTATATTTTAATTATGCCTCGTTTGTTCTATTCCCTCGTCTTCTAATGCATTATTAGTATTATTCTTAAATTATTCTTATATTATTATTATTTTATTATTATTTCCAGTATTGTCATAGGGACTCATATGAGCTGGCTGTTATCCTTCTGCCCCTCTCCTCTCTCCTCTCTAAGGCTCTATTCGAGACAGCGGGCAGTGCCTTCTCCCGAGACAGAACAACACATTTGTGCCCATCTCATCTCATCTTATCTCATGATTTATTCACATTCACATTCACATTTACATTCACATTCATATTCACATTCATATTCATATATATATATTTTTTTAATACTGCACCGACTTCACGCTTCAGGCACGTGCAGGCGAACCAGGGCTTCCACTAGCACTCAACCAGACAAACCACGCCAAATCGAGCCGTCATCCCTTCCGCACCTTCGGGTATCGAGGTACCTGCATTAGTACGTACCTACCTGCCCTACTTAGGTACTAGGTACCTTCCTACACTACATCAGGTAGGCTCATCGCTTCATCCATCCAGCAGTTCTAAGACAACTCTAACTCTAAATTTCAGGAGGGCATCTCCCACTACCTATATTAACCTCTCTCCTCGCACTCCAAACCACTCCATCATCTTTGCATCTTTGCATCTTTGCATCTCGGGACAGCGACAGTAGTGAGAGCGAGAGCGAGAGTGAGCATGTCCTCTCATGGCTCAGCTGCTCCCTCGTACTTGGAGCATCTCACGTCCATCGCAGGCACCTGTGCGTCCTGGATGCGCATACCGGTGATGGTCTCTTCGGTACGACATCTCCCTTCCTCCCTCCCTCCTGACTCAATTGAGCAGAGCACCCCCATTAATCCTCTTCACAGGGCTTGGCCGTCCTCCTGAGCTCCGCTCTGTACTTCAAGCAAAAGTACGTGTACCCCCTCCCCCTCCCCCTCCCTG
>Ga0209512_1001085_pt1 | contig 36308 bp, 37 predicted proteins | sample frozenSSSSmetaG_FD_184142 | JGI IMG/M metagenome (GOLD analysis project Ga0209512, IMG submission 184142) | Glacier valley bacterial and archeal communities from Borup Fiord, Nunavut, Canada, to study Microbial Dark Matter (Phase II) -... | ecosystem: Environmental > Aquatic > Freshwater > Ice >...
CTATTTTCATTATACTACCTATAAAGTTCATGTTCTTGCATTTTGGTGAGGCGACGCATTTTCGCTTCCGCGACGCATTTCGCTTCCTCCGACTCTGAGCGGAGCTCAGGTTTGGTTCCGACGATTATGTATGTACATACATTATGCATTATACATATTCTGTTGGTGTATGATATTGATGGCTAAGGCGAAGTGACGTTGACATTACAATTTGCGGCGACGAATATTGAGTAGGATCTTCAAATAAGCAATCGCTTCAGATTGGGATGTTTCAACGGATAGGTATGTAGTAGAGGAGTACTGTGAATCGTGATACTGATATGTACATAAGTTCGCAGATCTTGGGCAGTGGGATGTTTTCAGGGAAGGAAGGTAAAGTAAGGTATGTACATATGTGTATACACAGTACATAGAACAAAACCCCTCCAACTCCAATATTATTGATGGCCCGAAAAAAAGAAACCGCCCCGCTCTTTCTTCCTGGTCCTAATTCGCTTTCCAGACTTCCAGTTACTCTATCTAGCAGAAAATGGCGTGTTATTATTGTCTTGGGTCTCTGGATACTCTGCTGCTCGTTATCTTATATCGTAGCCTCAAGTTCAATGCCTTCCCTCTTCTGTGGCCTTGCTGATGCCAATTAGATTCTCCAACACATACATACACATATGTACGAATAAACTCTACCACCTCGTAATATGGCACGAGATAGAATGGCATAGACAGACAGCATAGGGCAAACTCCTCGGCCTCTTCTTCGGTCTGCCAGGCGCGATCTGCGTTCGTAACAATTGCCACCTCGAGGATATACGTCCGTCTGTTAAGGTTCGAGGGCGACTAGGACCGACTCAGTCCATCTCAACCTTCGCAATAATAGGAAAGGAAGGAAAGCAAGGAAAGCAAAAGAAAATTGAGCTCCAGGCTGATGTACAGCCTGCCATCAGAAACCCCTGAGGCCCTCGAAGGCTTGCATGCTAGAGTACGCCAGTCATTGGCTAAGGCTCGTGCATACAAAGGGCCAAGGTAGTCTTGCATCCGCATATGTACTTGTACAGTATGTACGGAGTATGTAGGTATGTACCTACATATGTGCTTGTATTGCACGTATGCACGTCCTGCATTTGAACGTTTTGCTCCATAGCTATTTTTGTTTGTTTTGTTTTTTGTTTTTTTAAAGTGGCCAGGGTCTAACCTTGGTAATGCATATCACATATGAGTACACGGGTAAAATCTCCCATGGGTGTTCTCTGGTACTTACTCTAACTGCTTTTGTTCCATGAGTCTGCCCCTTGAAGCGTTATATACAATCTCTATACATGTACGTACATGCATGCATATGCATATGTATATGATAAATTTGTTGTTTTATAGCAGCACACTTGGTATTCTGCGATATCCACTCATGCAAACATTTCGACAAAATGAGAACATAGCTCATCAGCCGCATTATCTACTTCTCAAAGTATATCTACCTGCTCTGATCGCTGATCGCTGATCGCTGACTTGAAGGAACACCTGCACATCAAAGGGCGAAACGTGCGAAACCACGCCTCTCATTGTCTCAGGCTTTGAATCCACTGTGGACCGGGACAAGCAACCCTGCTGCATCCTCAATCGGCACAGACGGACGGGTGACGCCAACGTGAATGCCATTGTGCGTCATTAAAATGATGCAGCTTATAGCTTACTCTAACTTGGTATGTCCTGGTGCTTTGTGATCTGTCTGTACTTGGCAACACGCCCGAAGGAGATGAGACGTTGTGACGGTTTGGATATGCTATATTTGCAAATCGAGACAGAATGACCGTTTGAGACATATGCCAATATGCCGCAACGCCCTCAACCTCCTCTGATGCATGCATGCATGCTGGTACAGGGAAACATCATCTCCACTACTGTCCACATCAGTTTCTGCTCGTTCTGGACCCCCTGCCCCCTGCCCCCCGCCCCCATACCCCTTTTTGCCTTCTATGGTACATACATACATACATACACTGTAGGCTGTAGGCAGTAGAGCCCAGGACCTGGTTGTGGTAACGATGAGTGTTAATGCCACGGCGGTTGCTGTGATTTAATGCATGACTTTCGAGAATATTACTACTGCTGTGTAGAGCATACAATACATACATACGTATGTGACTTCCAGTTCCAGTCACAGTTCCGCCATTCGCACGGCAACGGTTTGATGTACCGCGCGCGCTCTACTTCCCGCGCCTCCACTCTGAGTAGGTACCTAGGTACCAATACTAACTGCCCGCCACCGCGCTCGAATTCGGATTGTTCCCCGCCTATCAATCTCCTAAGTCGAGAAACAACTGTTAAAAATGGGAGTAAGGGGTAGCAGTATGTACTATATATATATATATGTGTGTACTCGGCACCTCAATCGTAGGTATTCTATAGAATATCACATATATGTATATGTGTACATATGTACTCTACAAAAGTACATCGCAAGCAAGTGAACTACGTTAAATGCGGAACCTATACCATTCTGCCGTCTTTTAATATTCAACCTCATATTGCAATCTGGTCCTCATTCGATCCTCAGATCCTGAATAGGGACCACTTCCGCAAGCTCTATATTTGATCTCTGTACCAGTTTTCAACTATTCGTATCCATCTAGTCCCATATTTCACTCCCGTCCAAATCGTCATCTCAGTCTCATTTCTTCCAGCTTTTGTCACCAGCCTTGTCCACAGCCCTGTCCTTAATAACGTCCTATATCGCATCGAGTCGCCAAGTTGCTGTGTCGTAGACCGACGCGCCTCCGGCATTCTTGCTCGATGCAGACTTCTGCGACTTGTTCTCCTTCACTCTGATCACAAGCAAAGCGCCTATGCTCGTCATCCATTACATCCTCACCTCGGATTTGGGCCACCGGGCTGACCTTGATTTCATCTGACGGCTGTATCTGCGGCAGGGGCCAATTTCATCCCGTCGATTGACGCAGACCCAGGACCCTTTTGCTTCTTCCCATGCGTGCCCAGTCGCGATTGAAGAGCGGATACCATAGTGGAGCTTGTCGGTCCGTGTTAGTCTCAAGCGCATTCATTACTGAGGCCGCGGGGTTTGCAGTGAAGCGTACATACGAATATAGCATCATCCCTACCCTGGCCTCCCATCCCCTTCGAGGCCGGCTGCCATTGGGAATCCGACAAGGTCTGATTTGGCCGAAGATACATTGTCAATCTGAGCTCTAGTGTTGACGCTCCAGTTCAGGTTGTTATATGTATTATATGCCACGTTCTGCCGCTTCTCGTTGGCTGCCGCTGGACTGGGTTCTGGGTTCTGCGCGGAAATTCAAGCATACTGTATACATATCTTCCAGAGGAAGCTCTGAGCTCTTGGGACAGCCCGCTCACATCATCCCATGAGATTCTGGACTGAGGCTGGTGGACAGGGGTACCGCACATCCATCTCTACTGCGTACACATGCTGCTCTACCTTCCGAGCTGTCACGGTCATCTTTGAGCAAGGCAAGTCTTCCCGGACCACGGCGTGCCTTGAACATCCTCGCAAAATCTTCATAAGAAGCCCTTGCTTTGCTCCGCAGAAGTCACAGGATTACCGATTGGGACAGCTCCTCATCTCTATTGCTGCTCAAAACGGAATATCATAGCGTGCCGGACGAGAAATCCCCCTCCGACTTCCCTGTTAGTAGTAGTGCCTAACCCCGCTATATCTCTGGATCACTGCAGCGAAGACCATATCGCACAGAGCAACCATACAAAAAGCCTCTCCAAATACCATTTACATTTACTCTTCCGAGAAGCCAAAGAGCAGAGCTGCTTGCACCAAAGCTCCTACACCCATGAGGTCAGGACCTCTCCTCGGTGCCGAACATTGATCTTTCAACGGTATTGGAATCTGCCGCCGCTGATCGTGCCCTCATTGGATTATAGAGTGCTTGTTCCTCTGCTGGATGGCTACCAATCCTATTTAGCTTTGTTCTGACGTACTTCCACCAACTGCTTCAGAGCCTTAACTGCCCATCTTATATCCTATTTTCATTTCGTGGACAGATCCCAGTCGACTGGCTTCCGCCATTATCAGTACCAGTTACCGGTCGTCTGATATTGGGCCGCCTCTCAAAAGCTTCAACGCGTTCTCACGCATCAAGCGCTATATATGTAGAGCACGTCTCCTTATCCGCGCGTGTTCGAAATTCTTGGATACTTTCTGGCCAAGTCATGACTGAAGCTTGCTCTCGACTGCAACCTCCAGTTTACAGAACTGGCTACCGGCCTATGCAAGAAAGTTCGAAGGAGCGCCCAGTATTCCCTATCAGTCGTACCATTTCAGCTCAGCGAGCTTTTACGTATATCTACCATATCTATTTGGAGTTCAACAAATTGAATTTGAGATGATCACGCCAAAGACGGTCCATAACCGACGGAAAGGTTCACAAGGAGATGTGAAGCACCGCAGGACACGATCAGGATGCTTCACCTGCAGAAGCAGGCGCGTTAAAGTATGTCTTTTGTCCTCCAAATGCTGAAATATTGACCTGTGACAGTGTGACGAAGGCCATCCAACTTGTGAGAGTGAGTACTCAGCATCCTCTTTCAGATTGCAAACACTAACTCCATCTAGGATGCAAAAAAGGCAGCAGGGAATGTGTTTATCCAGACCAAGCAACAACTCTAAGACGCTCCAGTACTAGCAGCTCTAAGATTGATCAATACGCGGCCCAAGTAGAGTCGGGCTCGTCCACGGGTGGATCAGAGGATGAGGATGAAGTAGATCGACTGGGGACTGTCCCAGATGAAGATGAAGGTCAGTTCGATACAGTTGAAAGCAGCACTTCTCCCGATGATAGAGACCGTCGTCGAGCAGGCGCGGCAGAATCATTGAGGAGCTATTTGAGCTCCGATACCCCACCCTCGCTGATGCAAGATAAAGGCATCTCGCCCTCTCCATCTACTGAAGGGTCTATTGGTCACAATGCACACTTGAACAATCAAAGGTTGACGAAACAATCTTATTCCTCGCTAGGTTCGGATAGACCGAAGTACGAATGGTCGACGCTGCCGCAGGATCTACAGTTCTATCTGGACTATTTCTGCAAAAATGTCACCCATCATCACTATTCTCTGAAGAATGACGCTGAGAATTTTATGCATACTGAATTTCTGGACGAGGCATTTCGTAACGATGCGCTGCTCCACGCAGTGGTTGGATTCTCGGCCTTTCAACACACGTTGCACAATCCGAATGGCAAAATCCAAGATTTTCTTCAATATTACAACAAGGCTGTCTCAATTCTGTTAAGGTCACTGAGAAGAGGAGAACGTCGCACCATGGGCACTTTGCTTGCTATTCTTCAGCTTGCTACGATCGAGGTACGCTTTTCTCTATTAATTCAATGACTAGGCACAAGGAGAGTAACACCGTCTAGGAATATTTAGGTGACTGGGTTAACCTTCTCGGCCATCAGAGGGCAGCTTATGCTATTCTAACACACCTTTTTACCCCTCAAACCATTATGGAAACAGAACTCACGCGCGTAGTGCTTGGATGGTACTGTCGATTTGATGTATTTGCGGGCTTGATGGGAGGCCTTGAGACCGTCTTATCTAGAGACTGGTTTACCTGGCCATCGGAATATTTCTCTCGCAGAATCAAGGAGGAACCTGATAATATCCTCTGGAAGGTAGATGGATCAATCGCAACAATAAGGTTGCTCGGCATGGAAGTGTCGATTCTATTCGCGAAAATGGGAAAGGGAGGAATTAGCCTTGACGAATTTTTGGTTGAAAACGAGAAGCTCGCAAAAAAAATCGAGGATTGGGAAACCACATTGGATCCGGCGCTTCAGAACCCTAAGTACCGAGTCACAGATTTTACTGGTGCGAGACCTGTTGATCCTGATGATATTGTTGATCCATACGAGCCTGGTATCTTGTTGCAAGGCCCACTGTGGTCCATGAATATATGTCGGCTTGATTGGATCTCGGTCAACTTGATCCACCGGTATCAGACTGCACAGGTTTTACAGACTCAACCGACCAGAGAGATGGCTTTCCTGGCTTATAAGTGCTGCCAATTGTTTGAAGCAGTAGAGTACTGGCCTGGAAGTCCGAAAGGCAGCGTGCTTGGCTGTCAAGCAAGCCTCGGAATTTGCTCACTCATGCTTCCACGAGACAGTCGCCATATGATGTGGTGCCGAAAGAAATTGGCTGTTGTTGAGTCTAACGGGTTGGTCTACTCAAAGCTTCGTCCTCGATATGATACTAATCTTTATTTATCAGATATATATATCCTCTAGCCTTCCGCACGAAAATGTCCGCATTTTTTCAAGACGAATCATGCACGCATTGGTGGCTCCCAAACGACGAGAACTACCCGCCTATCATTCGAACGATCCGCAATTTCGTCGCAGAGCGAACTTCGGAGGCAAAGGATGAATCGATGGAAGATGTGCGAGATATGAAGGCAATCTTTTCAACATTAAATGTAGGAGAAAGTGTGAAAATGTCTTCTTCTCAGACCGATTCACCAGCTTCGCAATTTAAAGGTTGGCCTCAGCCGTCCGTTGAACAGAGGCTCCGTACTGGCAGTGTTGCCAGCAGTGCCAGTAGCACTCAGCAGAGTACTTCTTTTGGAGCTTTGAGCTTAGACGATAATCAGCAGCTCTGGGCAGATGGATTCGGCACCATGGCATTCGACTCATCAAAGCCTGATGAGTATAGGCGGTTCTAAAGGTTTCGACGAAAGACTTTAGTTGATTAACTGGAGCTTTGAGAGATGATAAGGTTTCAGGATGAAAAATGGAAATGTGAGATCACGTTCGTGGCCAACTCTGTCAGTACGACTGTCATACGGGGAATGATGTTGACGATATAACGGCATATACACTCCTTCAATTCTTTTCATTGTTATTTAGAGGGTTAGGGGATATTTATTGCATCACAAAAAAGTTGTCTAGGTTGTGGACACAGGCAGAACCAAACCTATAGCATAGAAGTTTATAGATTTTGGTTATGATGAATCTGGGCCAACTCTGAGTCTGGATCTGGAGCCGGAAAGAGCACGCACTCCATCTTGTCGCGCAACTTATAAAAATGTATATTTATTTTCCGGATCCATGTACTTCACACGACATGAATAATGGTCTTCGCAAGGGCCGAGGACTGCATCAATCAGAAAAGGAGATCGGCCAGGCGGCCTAACTCCATCGAGGACATAGAGGAGCAATACTCTATGTGAAGCTCACTACTGCACCTATCGCGCCTGTCTGGGCGGTAGATTGCTTGCAAATGAATAGGTTTGTTTGCAAGCGTTCATGGCTCATGCATGATCCTTGTTCCTGCGCGCGTTTCTTTCACACCTTGTTTTCCTTTCTTTTGGACGGGGCAGGGGAGCTTCGAAACGGCAGGAGGTGATGGGATGCATAGCTGCAGTTACTGATGCCCAGAACACTGCAGCTTGCACGGAACAGCTTGCATACATACCTAGGTACTGTATGTATCGTCGACTACATGACCTTTGCCTCTTTATAGTAGGTAATCGGCCCCATTGATCCCTCGTGCGGGCATACGCTGCATTACCCCTGATGCTCCTCGGCCCGATCTTCCATCCCTTCGAAAATCCACCCACGTGATGAGGACCGACAGAAGTTATCACGTGCATTAAAGCGGCGAGAATGGATGCGATGGAGCTAGGCCGCATAGAGAATGACGCGTGACTTCGTGATGTTGACGCAATTGACTCTGAGGCTGAGGCGCGTCAAAAACCACTTTACGCGTCTACCAAGCATTGAGCCATCCTGCGACGTTTTGACCCTTCGGGTTGACGACTGTCTGAAATATTTTTGTCTGGACTTTGCTTTTGTTGGTTTTCTCTTTCCTTGGCGTATGCTCGAAGAATGGATTGTGAAAGGCTTTGAGCACGCGGAAATACCAAAGTCGAGGGAGGGATTTGCGGATAGCGACGTGGTCTACACCTGGGCGGCCAGCCAGGAAGGGGTTTCCTGGTTTCTTGGAGGCATAGGAGAAGCGCATGCTGGAACGGACGCTGAAGTTGTTATGAGAAGGAATCTGGATCTGAACAGAGGGTTTCGGCCGTGAAACGGTTTCATCGCGCACATACCCAGGTGTGGACAATCGCCTTATTACCTCTTACGAATTGCATTGTGAACGATTCACTCAAACATCAAACATCAAGTCTCGACTATCATCACCAAGCTACATCACGGAGGGTCTTTGGATTTTCTTTCCTGTTATTCGCCCAGCTTACCGGCCAAAAAAACATTGGTTCACATCACAACGTCAGGATGGGGAGAAAAACCGGCCAGGACAACGACTCGATGGAATCCCAAACACCCACGACCGCGCCGTCCACGCCGCCTGACACTGAGGCTGAGGAACTACCTGCAACCAGCAAGATCCTCGGCGATGAGGAAATCAAGCGCATGGAACAAGAAGAAAGGAAGGCGCATCTACAAAACAAGAGGGCACAGCTTGCAAAGCAAAAGAGGTTAGCAGCGAAGGACAGAGTGCTGGATAAAGAAACGAGTGAAGCTAAGGCAAGAGAGCTCGATGAGCTGCTTGCCAAAAGCGCAGCATTCTCTAATATTCTAACGAAGAAAACGCAAGTGCTCGGTCGAGTTGGCAGTGGATTCGATGGCAAGGCACTTGGTGAGCATGACCTGCAGATGGCAGAGCAGCCCAAGATTATGACGGGCGGCAAGATGCGGGACTATCAGCTAGAGGGGTTAACCTGGATGTACGAGATCTGTGCCCAGGGCATGAGTGGGATTCTGGCCGATGAAATGGGCTTGGGAAAGACGATCCAGGTAATCGCGTTGATAGCTCATTTGCGAGAAAAGGAGAATTATCTTGGTCCACATCTCATAGTGGTACCTCTGAGCACGCTATCAAACTGGGTGGAGGAGTTCCAGAAATGGACGCCGAGTGTTCCCGTTCTGTTGTACCATGGAGATCCCGATACAAGAGAGCATTTGAGGAGCACGAGGATTAATAAATACCTGGTGAGAGGGAGACCAACGTCGAAATTCCCCGTCGTCTGCACGAGTTACGACATCATTCTGCGGGACAAGAATTATCTGTCACACATCAACTGGGAGCTGATCATCATCGACGAAGGGCATCGGTTGAAGAACTTCAACAGTCAACTGTTCCAAGAGCTGAGAAAATTTAAATCGGCTACGAGATTGTTGATGTCTGGCACGCCTCTCCAGAATAATCTCAAAGAACTGTGGTCTCTGCTTAATTTCCTGCTTCCGGATGTATTTGTGGATTGGGAAGCATTTGAATCTTGGTTCGACTTCAGTGATCTGGCAGACGAAGAGGGAACAGAAGAGTTCATTGCGGATCAAAAGAAGCAGGAACTTGTCAAGAAGATACATCTTGTGCTACAACCCTTACTACTGCGTCGCATGAAGGCTGATGTCGAATATATGCTTCCGAGGAAGCGCGAATATATTTTATATGCGCCTCTGACGGAGGAACAGACAGAACTATATAACGTTCTCTCAGATAAAAGTCAAGACCCGAGAAAATACCTAGAAAACAAGGTCGTTGAGCGCTTGACCAGAGCAAAAGATACACCAACAGGGTCCACAAGAAATAGTCCGCGGGACTCAATAGCAACACCCGCTGCGACTGCTGATTCCGACAGCGAAGATGACGTGCCTATCAGTGACAGAAGGGAGAAACAGGAGCTAGAGCAGAAGCCAGCCACCCGTCTGAACGCTTTTGAGAAAATGATGATGAGCAAGAAGAAACCTGACGCCTCCAGAAGTCCCTCAAAGGCAAGTAACAAGCGCAAGAATTCGAACGAGAATCTCGCGTCCTCCGCCAAAAGTATAAAATCAAGCCGCCAGTCCACTCCATCCAACAACAAGAAATCACGTCCTACGCGGAAATCTTACAAGGAAGCCGACGAAGACGAAGATAAACTCAGCGACGAGGAATTCGAAGCCAAACTTGCCAAAGAGCTAGAGGACGCAGATTTGGAAAGTGACAATGATAATGAACCTGATGAGGAATCCAACGAACTAGCCAAAACCCTTGAAATGGCGAAACGCGAAATCTCCACTAAGAAGCTCGGAAATCCTGTCATGCAACTTCGCCTCGTGTGCAACTCCCCGCATAACTTCTACAACCCGTGGTCCGCTTCCACTAGCCTGCCTGTAGATGAGTCTCTCGTCACCTCCTCTGGAAAGATGCTGCTGCTTGATCGGCTGCTGCCGGCGCTTTTCGCCAAGGGGCACAAGGTGCTGATTTTCAGCCAGTTTAAGACCCAGCTTGATATCCTCGAGGACTATGCACGGGAGCTGCGGGACTGGAATGTGTGTAGGATTGATGGCAGCGTGGCGCAGGATGACAGGCGGCAGCAGATTAAGGATTTCAATGAGAATCCGGAGCATAAACTGTTTTTGCTGGCTACGAGGGCTGGCGGGCAGGGGATCAATCTCGCGAGTGCGGACACGGTGATACTTTTCGATAGTGATTGGAATCCGCAGCAGGACCTGCAGGCTATTGATCGCGCGCATCGTATTGGCCAGGTTCGGCCGGTCATTGTGTTTCGCCTTGCGACGAAGGGGACGGTGGAAGAGGACTTGCTGATGAGTGCGGACGCGAAGCGCAGACTGGAGAAACTCGTCATCAAGAAAGGAGGCTTCCGGACAATGGGGCAGAAAATGGACGGCAGAGAAGATTTGGACGAGAAGGATCTGCGAAGACTGCTGTTGAGGGATGGGGAGGTGTATAAGTATAAAGGCGGAGAGGAGATCCTGAGTGACAAGGACCTAGAGACGCTTTGCGATAGGAGTGAGGAGGCGTATGTGAGGGCCGAGCAGGGTCTAGGTAGCACGGCAGCATTTAAGATTGTGGAGGCGAAGGACGGAGGTTTGCGCGTGGCGGGAGATAAGGTGTGAGCAGCGATGTGGATTGGAATAACATTGTAGGTGGTAGTGCTTTTAGCGCGGAGTTGAAAGGAGAGACCTGATGGGATGGTGTTGGTATGAGTAGACGTGACATATGGTGGATGGTATACAAGAAAATGTCTAAAGAATTCATAGAGATTGCCCAATGAGACTCTCTCTACTGATCATTCAAGCCCAATGGCAGTATTCTGGGAAGCCCGGAAGCACCTCGACTGGACGCTACATCATCTACATTGGATCTTCAATCTTGATATAAATATTGCCTCGAATTTTTAAGTTGGTGATATTGGTAGTGAGGAGCAAAGTGAGAATTAGAAGAAAGACGGAGCTCTAAGGTCCTGGCCCCCCTTGGGACGACTTACTCTACACGTTACATGACGTCACGACATCACCCCAAAGATCGATCTTCCAAAGCCTCACCTGCCCACGACACTTCATTCAGTCCTTCCAACCCACCGCTGGCTCCCCATCACAAAAAACCCCGTCAAAGCTGCAACGATGGCGCGCCTCCAACTCCCGCCCTCCTCCTCCATCGAATCGACCTCCACGCAGATCGGCGCATACAGGGGGTTCCCCAACACGTCGATCCAGCACCATCCGCTCACCATCCATCGCGGGGTCTTCCCCGACGCCTCGGCGGACGCGATCGAGGAGCACCTGATGAGCGTCGGCGTGGTGAGGCCGCACTGGAGGTTCACGATGCATCCGACGATGCATTATCACAGCACGGCGCACGAGATGCTTGTTGTTTGCCAGGGGCGGGCGCTGGTTTGTACGTCTCCCTGCCCTTGAGACTTGAGTGTTTGTTGGCTCTGCCTGTCGTTGAAGCGCCACTTGTTTGTTGCTTGTTTTGGCAAAGGATGGGCCGCTGCCGTGTATCGGGAGTATTCCGTGTGGCGGCCGGGAGAGTGTGTCCTGACTAAAGTCTAGGTTTCGGCGGAGATGGGAATCCAGAAAAAGTAGAGACCGAAGTTAAGAAAGGGGATGTGATGGCTATCCCCGCCGGTGTCGGACATAGGCTGGTGGAGGACAAGGAGGGAGACTTTCAGATGGTGGGGAGTTATCCCAAGGGCCAGGGAGATTGGGATATGTGCTATGGGTGGTCGGGGGAGAAGGAGATGAAGTGGAAGAATATTGAGGACCTGGGGTGGCCCAAGAAATCTGCCGTGGGGTTGGATAGAGTTTCACCTGCCACGACTCCCGGTTGATTACTGACGATACCGTCGGAATCACGAATGGTAATGGAAACGCGAAGGATGAGATGGGAAGTTGTATGCATTGGTATTCGAAACAAATGGGCTGCCATTTTACATATATGCCCCCCGTTCCTGATTCCCTCGCCCATTTTGAGATTTATGATGCTGATTGTACATACATGCGACCGCCGCCCACCATTTGCATTCCTGCCATGCTATCTTCTACACTGCCAACTCTTAGCAGAACAGATATATCGTACATGTCATTAGACATCAACTTAGACATCAGATTAGACATCAAGACTCCACTTCACTTCCGCTGCTCCTTCAGCTTCTTTTTCAGTTGATCCCTTTGATCAACTGAGGACTTGGCCAACTCCTCCTTCTCCTCTTGTAGCTCTTTCTCAGATTTCAGAGCTTTCTGAACCTGCCATATCGCCCTGTCGAGCTCGGCATGGAGTTCTGGCATGTCCAAAGCCTTTGCAATACGCGCACTATCATCTTTATCTAACAGCATGACCTCGTCCGGCTCCTCTCTCTCCAAAAGTGGAGTTGAAGTGTTGGCGGGCTTCTTAGATTTTGGGTCCAGTGTTAAGCTGCCACGCGTAGCTTTCATGAGGCCTGCAGAGTAGAGGGTGTCGAGGATTGGAGAGGGTTTTGGAACGATGAGCTTCTCGTTGAGCAAGAATTGGATGTGCTTCGAACCGGAAAGAGCGCGCCAATGCGACCATGCTCTGTAGACGAGGTAGAAGAATGGTAAATTAGGAATACTGCAGATGATAGGTCAGCAAAAACAGGCTCGGATGCAGCGGAAGATGATGATCGACTTACACTGGAAGGAGCGCAATTGGCGCCGATATTGGCATGCCAATAAAGCAGTATATCATTCTGGACTTGTGGAGCGCCTCTCTCTCCGTCCCAAGCTTGCGCAACACCTCCTGCACATCCTCCCTTGGTATAACTATCGACGGAAATGAAACTTCGACGGTTGCCTCACCAGCCTCCAGCTCTTCCAGTTGTCGGCGCGCTGAAAGGGGTGGTATCGACTTCAGGCCCCATTCTTCGAAGGGTATCCTCTTGAGCGCAATGTTACCCCAATCAACGACCTTCTTCTGCCAGCCCGACTCCTTCTCCTCCCAGTTCGACCATAGCTTCGCAGCCTTTTCGGTGCCCTTGTCCAGGTAAGAGGGCTCCTTTGACACGCTCACGTTGAGGCGTTGGCAGTATAACAACGCCCTTCGAGTCGAGATGGGGAGCAGATAGAGACGCATCGTGATAGTGATTGGTAGTTTCCAAAGGGCGCAAAGGAGTGGCTTTGAGGTCAATTCATGCCACACAAATTGCAGCGGCGACCTCTGTGGCCTGGCTGCGCTTTGTCACGAAAAACTCTTCTTTGCTTAGCAGATCATAGCCTCAGCATTATCGTCGTCGCCGTCGTCGTCGTCGTCATCTTCTTCTTCTTCCAGGTAAGCAATCAGTTAATTGATGGTAGAGGATGGAGGTCGGGACCGGGACGGGACGGTGGAACATTTAACCTTGACTGCCGTGGCATCCATGATTAGCGGGAGGTTGGTATGATGGTATGATTGACATGTGGTCCGTGAACTGTGACGGCATTGGACGCAGGGCTGAGCTTCTTAGCGCGTCGTTGGTTGAAGTACGGGGAACGAGCTATAGAATATATAGAACGAGACAGCCCGCTCGTATCGTCACCACCGTCCCCTCCCTACCTAACCAAGTAGAACATCCTACATTGCACTTTCGTTTCTTAACCTACGTTCATTCTTTCGACGATGATAATTTTATGAGGCTCTGTGATTGTGCCCGAACCCGAACATATCGGCCAGGAGTTGCGCGCGTGAGCGATAGCCACTCTTGGAGCCGCGAATCCTCAGCAGCGATATGGCAACGTCTGACAGTTCTTCGCCGCCAGAAAATCGGACGCTTGCTCCCACTTCATATTTCGATTACTATAACATCACCTCAGAGGACCCTCTGAAGCATCTACAACCGCAGGGCTCTTCAGAAAGCGGGCCGTCGAATCCCGAGACGAGGCAGGCGGCAAAGAAAGGGGAACGGGGACGATCAGACTCCAACCGGACGAAGTCATCACTTGCCTCGCGGATATCGAAAAGATCAGTTCGACGCTTTTCACATAGTCATGGGGAAGTTAGAACGCTCCCATGTACGAGCCTCCCTGCCCAATTGCTTGTATACATTGGCTGACTTCAAGAAGCATGGATAGATTCGGTCGAGGTGACATATGACGCCGAGGAGGACTCGAAACCCACCGACGGACTACTCGCACGACCACCTACAGCACTCCCCCCACAACACCACTATGCCGCCGCCAAGTTAGATAGGAGGATGTCCAAAGATGGCTTCGTCGACGCGGACGCTGACGTCTCGGAAACTGCCAAGGTCGTCCCGGAAAGAGGGCTATTCGGCACGATTCGCGAGCCAGTTCGAGGCCGCAAGTGGGATCACGCCCGAGAAGGCGACCCAGTGATCATGCAATCGCACCGCGGCGGCGGCTCGTCTCCCTGGTCCACGTTCGCGAAGTCGTCGAGGTATGGACCACCCATAGGCGAGGAGGGCGAAAAGGTCGATCCTGGATTCTTGGACCAGCAAACACCGGGATACGCTCGGCCCTGGTGTGGCGATGCGCGCGGAGAAGATCCGGAAAAGGCGCTGGGCCTGCTGCACAGGAAGAGGAAGCGGCTGCTGTGGTACCAACGCGCGGAGAGGAGCATATTAATGCACCCTCTTATCCCTCTCGCCTTTCGTCTCACCGTCCTCGCCACCTCCACCGTCGCTCTCGGCCTCTCGGCCTCCATCTTCCACCTCACCAACTCGAGCCCCTTCGACCAGCCCACCTCGGCCACCATGGCCATCGTCGTCGACGTCATCGCCATCCCCTACACCTGCTACATAACCTGGGACGAGTACACCGGCAAGCCCCTCGGTCTGCGCCCTCCGAAGGCCAAAATGCGTCTCGTCCTCCTCGACCTCTTCTTCATCATCTTCGAGTCCGCGAACCTCGCGCTCGTGTTCCAGACGATCGCGGATCCGGACAGCGCGTGTGTGCAGGGATCCACGGCGCACACTCTCATGATAGACCAGAATCTGTGTGGCCAGGCGAAGGCGTTGGCGGCGATCTTGTTTATTGCGCTGGTGGCTTGGGGACTGACGTTTACCGTCAGTATTATCAGGTATGTTATATTCCCTTCCCGACTTACTCATGTCTTGGGCCGCAGTCGCTGATCAGGTACTAGATTGGTACAGCGCGTGGGGGGGCGCGACGAGAATGATTGAACATGACGACTATCTACATAGGGGGTCTATTTTCTTGCTGTCCCTGATTGAATGCATAAGCTTGCTCGCTACATGGAGCACCTTGGGTTCCATTTGTGTCATTAGTGCATCGCGGGAGGACACGGCGTTGCTGGGATGGGGTTCAAACAGCCAAAAAGGCGTCAAGGCCATGACAGAGCCATAGTTTATTGTTTATTATGTATATATTGCCGAGGGCAACACCTATTATATAGGGACGACATCATGACCTAATAACACTAGTATCCATACTATCTTACGTTTTCATGATGCACGAGTACGTGAGCAGTGAGCGAGAGGCAGAATGGAATACACGGAACAATATGACAACTTTGTATAAATAGCAACCGCCTGAGCAGCTACTCTACCATAAACATTCCAAATCCAGAACTCCCATCTCGTCTGTCCAATTTTCCGCCCCATCCATCGCTCTATCTACCCATCTTCAAACTCCCACATAAAAACGATCCTCTCCTCCGCCTACCCCCATCCCTAATTAAAAGGATGATGCTCCGAGAACAAGTTCTCCGGATCCCACTTGGCCTTAATCGCCTTCAACTTCTCAATCCTCGCCGCATCCCCATACATCTCCTCGGCCGTCTCATCGCCAATCGCAAAATTGCAATACACCTTCGCCTTCTCCATCCCACCCCCCTCCCTAACCACCTTCCTGAACTCCTCCCCAAACGCCGCAGCAGCATTGTCGAGCGCCGCGTCCTTATACTTGATGAGCCCCACGGCGTGAACCCCATACCTCCGCAGCGCAAACGCGCTCTCCTCCTCCGGTACCTGCATCACCTTCGCCGTATCATAGACCTCAAACATCAATCCCGACTCCCCCGCGCTCGGATGTCTCGCCAGGAAATCAACAAACAGCTCCCAGCACCTCTCGACCGCGTCTGGATCCAGCTTCTCCAACGACGTCGCGACGCACGGCTTTCTCCCTCCCTTCTTGGCCATCTCGTCCGCCGCGGAATTCAGAATGTTCGCCGGCGTGACGCCCCCCGGCGGCCCCATCTCCGCGACCGATCCCGCGGCGAAGAGGCTGCTGAAGTGCGCCTTGCCCTCCTCGGGCGTGCCGGCGTACCACAGCGAGGTGGCGAAGGCGGGCTGGAAGTCGGGCGGTGGCTGCATCATGAAGATGTGCACGGAGCTCTTCTGGCCGAGCGGGGTGTCGTTCACGATCTGGGCCACCTCGCGGATCTTGTGGGGTGGGAAGATGAGAAGGGACGTCCAGTGCAGGCCGCTGTTTAGCTCTGGGTAGACGCGCATGGTGATGCTGGTCACGATGCCAAAGTTGTGTCCTGCGCCGCGGAGCGCGTACCACAGATCGGGATGGCTCTCGGCCGTGACAGTGAACAGGTCGCCAGTGGCAGAGACGAAGCGCAGCGAGATCAAAGAGTCGATGGAGAGGCCGTAGAGGCCTTGGAAGTTACCGATGCCGCCACCGAGGACGGCGCCGAGAACGCCCACGCTGTTGCATGTCCCGAGGGCGAGGTGGACGTGGGAGGCGTGGGCTGCGTTGTTGGCTTCGCCGACGAGAGTGCCAGCGTTGATGACGGCGGTGTGGGAGGAGAGATCGACGACTGTACCGGCAAGGGGACGGGTGTTAATGATGATGTCGTCGGGGCCGATTGTCCAGGTTGCTTGGTGGCCGTGGCCACCGCCTTGGACGAGGAACTTGACGTTATTTGATACTGCCCACTTAACCTTTGGGATTGTCAATTGATGGCCCATAACATGAGTAAAGAGAGATCGGACTTACGGTTGTGGCAATGTCTTCTTCGGTAGCAACGTTAATCAATGCTCCGGGATTGGGACATGAATAATCGCTCCATCTCGCAGCAAGAGACTGAAAATCTGGCTCTGAAGCTTCATTGACGAAGGCACCAGCAGAGAGCTGTTTCCGCAGCGACGGCAGCTTCTCAGATAGTGTTTGGGTGATGTTGGAACTCATATTGTATGATGGAAGACTGTAATGGATTGAACCAATGATAGCCAGGTTGAAGAATTGAAGTGAGACTTTTGGAACAAAGAGACTTGATTTTGAGGACGACTTGAAGAATGAGGAATAGGAGACGGCTGACTGGGGAGGAAATTCAACGAATATATAATGAAGACATCAAAGATCAAAGGGCTGAGATGAGATGAGACTACTGAGAATTATGGAGATGCCCACGGCCGTTCTTACTAGGTCACAAGGACCGTGGCAGTGTCATGATGATCGCAGAATCACGAACTTGCCGTCCCGTACAACGTTCCATGTTCCATCCTATCCTGATTTCTAACGGCCACGACGTATCAGCCGCGCTTCACAGCTCACATCTCAAAAAAGAACATGGCCCTTGAGGCTTGAGGGCAGCACTCAAGAAGACCCCGTCTGCATTCCCAAACAGGTCAAGCCACGCGCCAAGCGCCCCAGCTGTGGCTTGACGCTGAACGCACCGAATCCTCAAAGAACACAGCTTGAGTGGCTTAGAATTTTTTCCATAGATTCTAGGAGCCATTATTGGCCGATCACCTTGGTATTTTGGTAGCAGCCGATGAGTGTACGAGAAGGAGGTGAGAACGAGGTGAGACGTTCTCGGGTTTTCCGAAAAACTGGGCGGCTGTGATATACGACAGGAGATAAATATTCTGCCAACCACGATCACTTGGCTGAGTCGAATACGGCGTCAAGTTGCTTCGGATAGGCCAACATGACGATGGCGGTGAGCAAATGTGCATTTTGCGTCGAAGAAAGGTCCAGAAGAATAAGGATGCAGTTGTCCAAGGCCAGTCTGGGCGTGTCGACATGACCTGCCATTTTCGGGATTCTGAGCCGTTGCGGAGGCGCAGAGACTCATCACGGTCAGAAGTAATACGGAGGATACCTAGGTATAGACCACGCAGTAGGTAGATGCTCGTGTAGGCAGGCAATCAGCACACATTGGAGTGATGGGCTTCTCTGCACGCAGTTGGGATTCATCGACAGGCCGTGGTGTTGTTGTTAGACGTAGATTGACAATGATAGCAGTTCATATGCCAAAGTCGCCGCCACAAAACCGTCGCCAGCCCCATATATTCATGCGTGGCTGAGAATGCCATGTAGAGCCCTCAGTTTCTGGCTTTCCTCGAACTGACGTGAGATGTTAGAATACTGCTCAGGCGTTGTCGGTTCTCAGGACTCATTGGTTGTTCAGCCATTGCCCGTAGACAGCGTGGCCAAGCTTGAAAGGCTCGACGGATGGACTTGCTGATGCTTCATCATCTTTGGATGAGTGTCAGACTGTCAGATATGATAGATGAAGGATTGGTAGGGAGCAGAGAGTAGCATTGCGAATGTTCACATCGACGTTTGGGGGAGTTGGGACTCGAATTAAGGTTTCTAGCGTTGTGGACCCTTCTCTTATGTATGCGTACAAGCAGAGTACAGTACATACTCCCGCCTACAAATTGCGTTCCTTTCACGTGCCATATACTGTCTATTCAATTATCTTGACTCAAGCTTATATTTATCTTATTTCATATTTATTGAGATGCTAAACAGTCTTTTACAAGTGCTAAATGATCATACCCCGCTCTACGGCTCCACACCTCTCCTCCGCCTACAACTTCGCGATCAGCTTGTTGCCGGCCTGCAACCATTTAACAGCATCGCCGACCAACTCATCAACAACAGCCTTGGCAGACTTCTTCTCGTTAACGACAGCGGCAGCCTTGCCCATCAAGAATGGACGGGCATTGTCCATAGTCTCATCATCGATGTCATCACCGAGCTTCTCGAAGTCGTGCTCGACTGGAATCACACCCTTGGAGGTCAGGTCCTTGATCTCCTGTTGTCTGTTCTCCTCCCAGTTGCTGATGTACTCGTTCTTGCGGACGCGCATTGGGCGACCGGTGAAGATGATGGTGCGGATGTTGTCGTCGAAGCCGGAGGTGACAACGGCGTCTTGGTGAGCCTTGGAGGCACCAGCCTCATCGGTGACGATGAAGCGGGTTCCGACCCAGACGGCGCTGGCGCCGAGCATGAGGGCGGCGGCCAGAGACTGGCCGTTGAAGATACCGCCGGCGGCGATGACCTGGACTGGCTGTCCGGTCATTGGCGAGGTCTTGCCCTTGACGAGCTCGACAACAGCTGGGATGAGAACGGTGGTTGGGACATCACCGGTGTGGCCACCTCCCTCACCACCTTGTGCGACGATGAGATCAACACCGAGATCAAGGCACTTCTTCACATGCTTTGGGTGTCCGATCATGTTCATATAGAGAATGCCATTTGCGTGGAGCCTCTCGACGACGTGCTTTGGTGGGACACCGACGGCAGAGACGAAGACCTTTGCACCGCTCTCAATAACGATATCAACGAGCTCGTTGAGCTTGCCCTTGGTGTAATCGTAGCTGCGGAATTGCTCGTCAGCATACCGTAATCGAACTGACAAAGAGCGATTTGCATGTGACAGCGGGCTTACTTGGTCTTACGGGCACTTCCTCCGACCTGTGGGAGCAGGAGATCAACACCGAATGGTGCGTTCTTGTCGTTCAGAAACGACTTCAACTCGGCGATTTGCTCGCGGAGCATGTCTGGGGTGTAGCCAACTCCTCCGATAACACCGAGACCACCAGCGTTGGTGACAGCAGCAGCGAGCTTTGGGCCGGCAGCAACATTCATGCCAGCAAGGAGGACTGGGTGGTTGATCTTGAGGAGGTCGGTGGTGACCGTGCGGAGTTGCTCTGTTGATCAAAGAAGTCAGTATAAGCCATCCCTATGAGATCCTGATTCAGCTTGGAGCTGTCAAGAATGAGACGACGTACGAGGAGAGGCCATCTTGGAGTTGATGTTGTGTGCGAAAGAGACGAAATAATGCGAGACGCTCAAGTGGTTTTTGTAGAGGATATGAGGAAGTGTCAAGAAGCAGTGATTGATATGGAAGAAAGGAGGAGGAGAATGAAGGGGGAAGTGGAGGAATTATACGTCGAGGAGGGGGACATTGTGGAGATGGGGCGAGCCGCTCGGTGTCGAGGACAGCTGGAAGCCGAATCTGGGGAAATGCCTCGGTCGTTTCTTGATTAATCAGAATTTAGCTAAGGGGCGGGGACTAATCAGGGGTCACGGGACGGAGGATGGAGCTCGAAGCGGTGATCTCCGCACTCTGATGGGGAGGTTTTGCATTATTTGTGGGGTGAGAGCTTCAACCCCACAAAGACATACATACCTACAAAAAAGTACATGCATACATCCATCCATATACTTCGTACATCCATACCTCCTCAATACTTCGGAACTTCCGCAGATGCGCTTCCGACCACACGACGCGGATGTAACCCGGACGTAACCCGGACGGACAGAACAGTATCTTGAGCGCCCAGCCCAGCCCAGCCCAGCCCAGCGTCAATGAAGAAGCTCTTTCTCATGGCTGCTTCGTCTGCGCCGCGCAGAGCCCCCAAGCAGCCTTCGGTGAGCGGAGGGAATGGCTTCCACAGCGTCTCTCGCGCAGCATCGCCCACGCCGAAGCGCAGTCCTCTAAGTCGGGTGCCCGCCACTCCATGGTCGCACGTCGCATCGGAAAAGGATACAGCCAGCGGCGGCGGTATGGGCTCGACGACAAAGGCCGCGGCGGCCAAGGCGCCAAAGACGGCTTATGTTGCGTTGGGGAGCAATATGGGAGACCGGATTGCTATGATCGAGCATGCTTGCAATGAGCTTTCGTCACGTGGAATCAAGGTCAAGAGGACGAGCAGTCTGTGGGAGACGAAGCCCATGTATGTTCTCGATCAAGGGAATTTCGTTAATGGCGTTTGTGAGGTCAGTCCCCAGTTTTTCAGCATCCTCTATCAGATCTTGCTTACCCCTTTCCATCACGTGCTTACCTCACTCCTTCCGCACCTTGTTCCCCTTACGGTTTATTCCCCTGTTTCTAATATCGAATCTCCCGACAATTTCTGACAATCCGAAGATAGAAACAACTTTGGAGCCTCTTGCACTCTTAGACGAGCTGCAAGACATAGAAAATTCCATGGGCCGTAAAAAGGTCATCGAGAAAGGCCCTCGCAATATTGACCTCGATATTTTGCTCTATGAAGACTATGTAATCAAGCATGAACGCCTCGGCGTCCCCCATATCGGTATTGCAGAACGCGAATTCGTCCTCAGACCACTGGCAGAGTACATATATTGCCCCTCGCAAGCCTAGGCTAATCCTTTACTGACTCGGACGCCACAGACTGATTCCCCACCAAGCAATCTATCCATCTCAACCCTGGAAAATCACTCAAGACTTTCTGAATGCACTGCCTCCTTCCCCCATGCCCATGTCCACCATCACGCCTCTCGGCTCAAACCTGCCAACTATTCACGCATTACTGCCTAATCGGCCGACACACGTCATGGCCATCCTGAACGTCACTCCCGATTCCTTCTCCGATGGCGGCGAGAACACTCCCGAGATGCTGTCCGAAAGGATCGACACATTGATCAAAACCGGCACCACCATCTTCGACATCGGTGGGCAGTCCTCCTCCCCCAACACCCCGGACGTCACTGCCGCCGAGGAAATCAGGCGCGTCCTTCCCGCCATCGCGGCCGTGCGGGCCCACCCCAGGGGCTCCGAGGTCTCCATCAGCGTCGACACGTACCGTGCGGCCGTCGCCGAAGCCGCCGTCAACGCCGGCGCGGACATCGTAAACGACGTCTCGGCCGGATTGCTGGACAAGGACATGCTGTCCACCGTTGCGCGGCTCGGGAGCACGGTATGCCTGATGCACATGCGCGGCACCCCCGCGACGATGAACAGACTCACCGACTACCCTGACGGGCTGATCCCCACCGTCGCATCAGAACTGCTCGAGCGCGTCGCGGAGGCCGATGCGGCGGGGATCCGCCGGTGGAGGATCATCCTGGACCCCGGCATCGGGTTTGCGAAGACGAAGGAGCAGAATCTGGAGATTCTGAGGTGCTTGGATGAGCTGAGGAATTGGCCGGGGTTGAGGGGGTTCCCGTGGCTGGTGGGGAGTAGCAGGAAGACGTTTATTGGAAGGATCACCGGCGTGGATACGCCACGGGAGAGGATTTGGGGTACTGCTGCTACTGTTGTTGCGGCTGTGCAGGGAGGCGCGGATATCGTACGTGTGCATGACGCCGTGGAGATGGGCCACGTGGTGAAGATGTCGGATGCTATATGGAGGGTTTGAAAGGCCGGTGTAGGATATGATATCTGGCAATCTTGTGAGTGTCGGGAAGAGGACTGCATTGAGATTGTATGATATGCAGGTCTATGTAAAATAGGATCTTGGACGACTGGAACAGTTACTCTTCCTCGTCTTCTACTGTCTTTGGGTTATTCTGGGTTCTCCCCCGCGACGATTGCTGAAGTATTCTCAGAAGAGCCTCAGTGGAAGGCTTAGGCAAGGCATAAGTTGTCACATACGATCATAGACTCAAGAGAATTGGGCATCCCGTTCGCTCTGCCATACACAAGCTCCAGGTTCACTTGCTCTTGCTTATTGCTCTCAATCGTGCCAATAGGCATAGCGTGGAATTCAAGCCCTTTGCGGTCGACTTCATGCGCATAATGAGGAAGGGATTAAAGCAGCTAAAAAAAAGGTAGTAGACCTAGTGATGCCGACTAAGGAGAGTCTTTTTACAGTATCTAATGGTGCTCCACTACTTTTAGATGGCATTTAACCTCCAAGAATGGAAGTATCTTTATTCTAATTGAGCTAGACTCTCTTGGATTAACCTCCGAATACCTGAGATAAAACCTCTAGGTGTCCCCAGCTTAAAAGATGCACTTCATCCCCGGCACCTATATATTCTCCCCATGGATCCTTCGCGAACAGCACCAACTCCCAAAAGCCAACTTTACTCACCATCAATTTCCTACACTCATTCACTCATCCCACAAGTCTCAAAATGGGGTATAGACACCCATAGCCCTCCGTTGAACTAAGCACTAACACCGTCGTTCCAGCTATACACACTACTGGGTGCTCAGAGATCTAACTGTCTGGGCTCAAATCTGGCCACACAGCTAGTCTAGTCTCGGACGCCAATCGAGTCATTGAGAAAGCCATGTACTTGATGCTTTCATGGCAATGATGGTCCTTCGGACCTGCCAGCAAGTCGAAGGGGGACTGCCCGCTGATGTTAAGACTAAGATGATGCTGAACATCATCATCGATTTCATTGTGGGGCTTATTCCTTTCATAGGCAATTTGGCTGGAGGGGGGACAACATCGAACTCGCCCCGCACTGGGATCATGCCACTGTCGAAGAGGGAATAAAGGTTAATGGTGTTTTCGACTGCGGACACCAGGGCTTTCTGCTGGTGCCTGATAGGAAGGGATTCGCTTTTTGCAAGACCGCCAGGAAACCGTACGATCTTGTCGTCACGACGATCCTAATGAGAGCGAAGATGCTAGCTGGAGGTGAGGCCTTTAGTGTTGGGTTTGCTTCTCCATGATTTGAGTTTGGCGACTGGGCTGATGAGTATGTAGTTCTGACGGATTTTGGTATCATGATTGGACCCCGGCGAAGGAGTTGTATGTGGAATTGTGGCCTGATGATTTGGTGCCCCAACGGGTATCATATTGGAGGACGAGGATCCGATGTAGCCGAGCGAAAAGCGTTTTTTGCAATTAAACCGCAGTGAGAGGAAGCTTCGGGGCACGAGGCAAAGCCGGCACGAGACCGTTCATGGCCATTGGGATACGCCTTGGCGAGAAACATTCCTTCACGCGGTATTGTTCTGGATTTGCCTCCACTATAATATGCTGAATGAGAAATCAACAGCTTAGAATCTTGGAGCGCAACCGCGGAACCGCAAGGCACCTTTCTGCAGGAGTAGCGGGGAGCGAAGGTAGAAATTGGTGCTATATCTATTGTTCTGCGAATCAGTCAATCAATCAACCTATACATCTTCAGAATGCGACTCAATGTTCATGTACTTACTCTACGCTATTGCATAGTCAAGATAGCTCTCCCGTAGTACTTATGCTCACCACGAAGATTCCGGAATAGGTCGAATCTCAAGTGACTCTTCACATCGAATATCCGACTTTTTGTCAGGTATTATTTGGGGCAGGAGGAAAAGCCAGGATGCTGCCATGATTTGAATATGTGGTTCAAGAGCCTGACTATCAAGAAAAAGTAGCAGGCAGACAGGCTGAGAGCTCCATCCGGCAGATATATCTCGTTTAGTAGCAAACCACTTCTCCATCATCAAGGTACGAGTCGTCAGGGCCGTGACTCTACAGCCTGTCAGTATCTATCACTAGGAGAAGTGGAGGGAGCTTACCTGATATTCGCATATAGAAGGATCACTTTGCCACGAGCGCGCACACGCACACGGCATTCTTCGACGCTGCCATCTCGTTGGATCAGAAGCACTAAAAGATGAGATTCGCCAGGGTGGCACATGTTGGATGAATGATTTCCAGTCTCAAATATTACCAACTCTGGGCGTTCCTTCAGATGTTTACATCCTTTGATCTACTAGAATACGACACCTACAAAGCAGGCGTATCCGCGAACAATGCGCTCATCATAGCGTCCGGATATCTCGAGCCATGCACCTCTGTCGCCTCGATCAAATCTCTAACCTCCTTAACTTCATCCTTCGTCAACTTAACGTTTAGCGCACCCACATTCTCTTCCAAGTACTTAACCTTCTTCGTTCCAGGAATCGGAATAATATCATCTCCTTGGGCCAGTAACCACGCTAGCGTTAATTGTCCTGCCGTGCAGCCCTTCTTCTTCGCAATCGCAACAAGCCCATCGACCAGCTCCAGGTTCTTCGGGAAATTCTCCTTCGAAAACCGAGGCGCGTGTCTCCTGAAGTCGCCTTCCTCGAAATCATCTGGTGAGCGGTATTGCCCGGTCAGGAAACCGCGGCCAAGAGGGGCGTAGCAGACGATTGCGACGCCGAGCTCGCGGCAGGTCTTCATTAGTGCAATGTTTGGATCTTCGATGTCCATGGCAAATGGGGAGTATTCGATTTGCACGGCGTCAATGTGGTGGACCTTGCAGGCGCGGCGGAGCGTCTCGCTGGAGACTTCGCTGAGACCGAGGTACTTAATCTTCCCCTCGCTGGAGAGGAGTCAGCAATTGCTATTCCTGTGGAGTAAGAGTTAAGACGAACTTCTTCAATTCAACCATTGCTCCCACTGTCTTCTCTATTGGCGTCTTCTGGTCCACGCGATGGCAGTAGTAGAGATCAATGGTATCAATACCAAGTCTCTGTAAGCTCTTCGCGCAAGCCTTCTTGCAGTACTCCGGCGTACTGTCTGTGACCATAATACCATCCTCGTTTGCTCGGTTTGCGAACTACCACGAAATCGTGAGTGAGCAGACGTCCGTAGAGAATGATAGCCATGAGCATAGACCTTGGTGGCAAGGAAGATTTCACTTCTCTTTCCCGTCCGCTTGAACCATTTCCCAAGCAAGTCCTCGCTGTCCTTATAGATATCGGCACTGTCCCAGAAGGCCACCCCCAGCTCATAAGCACGATCCAAGACCTTGAATCGCTGCTCATCGCCTTCGGGAGCGCCGTAGAAGGCACTTAAGCCCATTGTACCAAAGCCAAGGGCAGTGACCTCAGGGCCATTCTTGCCGAGCTTTCGAGTAGGTAGCTGAGGTGACATTTTCGCTGTAGTGGTGTAGGTATTCGGATTCGGATTCGTAACGGTGTTTAAAGTTGATATTGTTTACCAATCCACAATATATACCTGTAAGCTACCTATAATATGATGTCATTCACGAATGATTCGGAGTTTAGAGTTGAGAGTAAATCCTATTTCCGGCCTCTCCTCTCGCGTCATTAGATAACCCCTAACTCCTATGTACGTAGGTACATAGGCTCCGATTGGGATTTTGGGATTTTGGGATGGACGGAATCTGGATTCTAGAGATTGTGGCACGTGTACTCGCGACTCACTGATCGCGCTTCGAACTACCCCGTGTCGAGGTGATCACATGACTTTGTATCCCCGTGTCCGCTCGTGCTCTTGGGGAGGATAAGGGGGTCCGAAAAGGAAACACGTGACTAAGGAATAGGGATGCTCGCCCCGCTCCGTAGGCAGGGAAGTGAAAACATACTCTGTAGTCTGTACAGAGCACAACCGCGCAAACTCCTATGATCCTGTTCTTGAATCACATCAAAGGCTGTCCATCCATATTCATGCCAGCTTTTGGTTTATTCTTTTGATACTTCGAACTCCGCACCGGCGGCTATGAAGCACTTCACCGCACGATAAGCATTAAAGCATATCGATTCATGCACTGCTGCAGCGCTGCTCATGACTTCACTGCAGAGTCCATCCCCAGAGGCTCCTGACGAGCATCATGATCATGATGATGATCATGATCACGATGCAGACGCCTGGGCATCGGCAAACTCGTCATCATCTGCCCAGCCTCTGCTGGCCATTGCCGTCTCCGAAGACGCCCAGTATCCCGAGACAGCCGCGTCCCCTAGCATAAGCCGGCTCCTCTACGCCTCTCACTTCCTCTCAACGTGGAACTCCCGCCTCTTCGAGTTCGGCGCCATCCTGTTCGTCGCAAACATCTTTCCAGGGACCCTTCTGCCCACATCCGCGTACGCCTTGGCGCGCTCCGCCGCCGCAATTTTCCTGTCTCCTGCCGTCGGGCATTACATCGATGCTGGGAATCGGCTACGGGTGGTGAGATTGTCCATTGGCAAGTCTACCTCTCTGTAATGCATGTGGACGTCTGTTGATGGATCCCGCCTCGGTATTTGCAGTTACGCAACGAATTGCAGTCGCAGCTTCCTGCGTCGGCTTCTGGCTTCTGTTAATGGACGAGTCGATGTCGCCGAATGCCAGATTCGCCATCCTCGCCGCCCTGGCCATTTTGGCGTGTGTGGAGAAGCTCGGCTCGGTGATGAATCTAGTGGCGGTTGAACGAGATTGGGTAGGTATAAATATAATATCCCCTGATCTCATCTGTGTTAACCATATTAATCACGTGACAGGTGGTTGTTGTGGCCGAAAACACCACAATCGACCTTAAAGGTTCGTCGGTACATTTCCAAGGACGTGTTCGTTCGTATGGCGCATAGCACTGACTCCACGCGCATCGTCCTTAGTCCTTAACTCTCAGATGCGTCGCATCGACCTCTTCTGCAAGCTCGTAGGTCCGCTAGCGATAGCCTTAATCGATGGATTTTCAACACAGGTAGCTATATTGGTTACTCTGGCGTTGAGCATGATATCGGTGGGCGTTGAGTATTTGGCGATTGCAAAGGTATGTTTGAAAATGTGGAATAGCAGTTGGTTTTACTAACCTTACTCAGGTCTACATGAAGGTGCCAGCGTTGCAAGTCGACGACAACTCATCTGACCATGAAGCTACAGATACAACGTGGGCAGGAACGCCGACTTCACGTCGGCCACTTGGCATTCTGGCATCGTGGATACAGTCTGCTTCGGAAGCGCTCCTATTTTACTTCCATCATCCAGTCTTCATCCCGTCAATATCTCTGTCCTTGCTCTACTTCACAGTGCTCTCTTTTTCGGGACAGATGGTCACCTACCTTCTCACTGTTGGATACGATTCTTCTCACATCGGTGTAATCCGGACAGTCTCAGTTCTCTTCGAAATGTCCGCAACTTGGATCGCCCCAAAGGTGATGGCCAAGATTGGCCCGATACGGGCCGGAATATGGTTCATCTCCTGGCAAACGCTCTGCGTGTTGGCCGGCCTATGCTTCTTCTGGGGTGCGCCAATTCCTCTCGTTGCAGCATCGGGACTGGTCGGCGGAGTGATTGCGAGCCGAGTTGGGCTTTGGGGCTTCGACATGTGTGTTCAGATTATCATCCAGGAGGTGAGTACATGTCCCGATCAATCAAAAATCCGTTGTCTTTGTTCCACCGCTTATGCTCATCCTCAACGCGCAGGCAGTCGAGCCCAATCATCGGGGCGCCTTCTCTTCTCTGGAAGCCTCGTTTCAGAACTTCTTCGAGCTCTGCTCGTACGCATCGACCATGGTCTTTGCGCGACCGGAGCAGTTCCGCTACCCCGTGCTGATGAGCTCGGTGGCTGTTGCTGTTGCGGGTGCATTGTACGCCGGATTTGTGAGAAAAAGACGAGGACACCTGTTGCATGTATCGAGTTGCATCAACGTGAAGGAAAGGAGAACGAGGCTGCCCTCATGAAGGTACCTCGTGTTGAATATTAGATCTTCTAGACGGCTCTAGCAGATGCATGGATTGCTAACAGATGGAAAGGGATATTCATCTCATGCGTTGGAAATGGGCATTTGCATAGCGAGCGGTGGCTTTAAGAAAAGTTTATGAATTTGTAGGAAAGACATTAGCATTAGTACGAAACAGCTGGTTCATTAAAACCTGTCATCCCGTAATAAATTGATAATCTGGACATAATCAAAAGTACCTTTGATTTTGTTTTTCAGAAGCTTAACAGCCACACATCATTGAGCCGCTGGTTCGCCTCATCCAAACCACCCACCACCAAGATCTCCGACTGACCCACCACATCAGCATCAAACCACCCTCTTGGAGCCGGTCTGTCGACAGCCCCATCCCCATCCCTGACCCTCGACCAAGCGCCCGAATCAACGTCATACGCCCAGACATCTCCGCGCATCTTCCCCGCCCCCAGATGGCCCGCCGAGCTCGGATCCCCCTCGCCAAACAGCGCCACGAGCAGGTGCCGTCCGCCGACGACCACCGGCAGGAGGGCGCCGACGCTTCTCGGAGCCGGCCCTGCAACCCCATCCGCAGGGTACGGCCGCGACGACCACGTGTTGCGCGCCGGGTCGTAGACGTCCAGACTCCCGCCCTGCTCGGCCTCGCCGTCGAAGCCGTTCATGCGATACAGCACGTCGCGGTGGAAGGCGATCGAGGTGCCGCCGCGGCCGCGGCCGGGGGCGTGGGCCAGTTGGAGCCACGTGCGGCTGGCGGGATGGAAGGACCAGAGGTCCGAGAGGCGGCCGGATTCGGGACAGCCGGCGTGGATGTAGATCTGGTCGACGTTGTCGCTCGCGGAGCAGTGGTAGCTTCGGGCGAGAGGGAATGGCTTTGAGGGGTCGGACGGCGGCAGCAGAGTCCAGGTTGCGGAGGAGGGGTCGAATTCCCACACAGCGCCGTTCTCCTCAACCGGGGTCATTGCTTCTCCGCCGCGGCCCGAGAAGATGTAGATCTTGCCGTGCAGGGTCGCTGAGCTCGAGCCGACGCGGGGAGATGGCGATGCAGACGAGGCTGGTATCTCCAGGATGGATTGGGCAGCTAAAGATGACAGGTGATTAGTGACGTATGCTCCGAAGCATTCGATATAACAAGTCTTAATAGGTACTCTTAGCCTTGAGGTCCATCTTGTAGACATGATTGTCTCGTGGTTGTCTGGGCAGAAGCTCTCCACCAGAAATGTAGGCGTCGCCATCGACGACTGACACGACATGCGAAGAGCGTTGCAACTGATCAGAGGTACCGAGTTTGGTCCAAGCCGCTGAGATTTCGTCCATGATGGTATGATATAAATCTATAAATTTATAAATTTATAGACAATTAAATGTATAGAGCACAGAGTAGCTATGTCGAGTAGATAGCCTTCAGTGGAACAGAACAGCAGCGAGAGAGATGTTTAGAATTGATGTTTTCTGCTCTTTCATGTACTTTATCCTATTTCTTGAATTTGTGGGGACTGCTCGGGGCGAGCCGCTATCTACCCACCAAGGTGTCGAGCACGTTTTGCGGTGTAGGGCGGCAGTTTAGGGCGGTAGTTTAGCATTCATTCATTCATTCATTCATTCATTCATTCATTCTCCTTAATCATCACTCTACACATACTCCGTACTCTGTCCTTTGACACTCTGTTCTTTGACTCCGTGTTGATTTAACCATGTCATGTCGTCTCCGGCCGCTGCTTGATTCAAGCCTGGCGGGATTGGATTTATTGAATAGAAGAGAACATGAGAGATGGCAGCAACAACACACCGCAAAGTCCGTTGAAAAAGAGCCGAAAGAATCCGAGAACGATCAGAATGCACACTCGGACGATAGGTAATTAATGACATGACAAATCTTGTTTTGGACCAACTTCTGAATACTGAAGCACGAAGAACAGGCCATTGATTTTGTGGATGCACCGACAGCCGAGAGGTGACTTGTCGCCCGGCTTATGAGCTGTCCATGGGCCCCATGCCCAGCTCTTGGCAAGAGACTACTCAGACTGACGAAAACTTGTAGAGTACGTAAAGTACCTAGAGCTAGATTACCTAGAGCGAGTGCTGCTGCGGAAGGAATACCTCGCTGATCTGGAACGGTCGTTGAGATGAGATAACTTCCGCAGGAAGGCAGGAGGGAAGGAGCGCAGGAGCGCAGGAGGGCATTCAGGCGGCCAAAGAGGTCCAGATTTCTGCACGGAGAGTAGCCCGAGAGAATGCGCGCCCGAAGCAGTTGCTTTGCTTTGCCATCACGGCCTCAACAACGACGTCGCTGGCTCCTGGGTCCAGGGTATCGCGAATACCTTTAATATGCCTGCCGTTTCCGTGGAGGCGCCACGAGAAAAGTCCGCTCAACTTCGCATCCCCCGAATCAGTATGTGCGTCCTATCTTCCCCGATGCCTCGCGATGCTTACGAATGACTAGACGATGAGAAGCGTGGCAGGCAACACGAACCACTCGATTGCTGCTAAAACGCCCTTCACCTCCACCATATTATATGACGAGACCAGAGCTGAAGGAGCTTAAGTCGGTCGATCAATGCCTTGCATCTCAGGGCCACCTGCGGAGCAGAAACTGTCAGCGAACTACACTTCCAAGAGTCTACACTACATGCAGTACGATGATGTCTTCCACCACAAAATCCGATAGAGCTTGTATTGCAGAGACATCCTTCGCAATCACACCCAGCCCTGTAAGCTCATCACACATCTCTCCGCAAACCCTAGTGCCGATGTCACCCAGATGCCTGTCGCAGTAGACAGAACGGACGACGTAGACGACGTGGATGGAGCGGAATGCTCAAGAGCATATCAGATTCCGATGCCGTTCGCTGCCGCACAGCAGAAGATGTCTTTCATAGACTAGAGGCAGATCACTGCAAACTGTGCTGTCTCTGATCTAGAAAGCTAAGATCTCTCTACAAGATCACACGCGCCATTCATCCATTCATCTATTCATCACGCTACTTACGCCCCTTCCAGCATCTAAGCAGATGACAAACCCATTCTCCACGCTTCATCTCCGTTCAACTCCGCTTGCAAGTATGTGAAGCGAAGCGATCCACGGCCTCCCGCTGCTGCGCTGCGCTGCATCGCATCCCGTCAGTTCATCCGGCAGCCTTCCCATCTCATGTGCACCGGCGCCGTTAACACCAGGGATAAGGCGCGCGGGAGACACTAAGACATGGATTATAGCAATCGTATCTTATATTAGACTTAGACTTGAGTATATATCAGGTCCAGATCCGCTAAATGCAGACAACCCTTTCTATATACAACCACACCCTGCCCTGTCCCCTCCCTTCAAACGCCAAACGCCGATACCCCTATACTAAGAACCTAAGCAGATAGATAGACAGAGAAAGATAGACAGATATCCACACGCCCTAATCCAATATCTCCCCAAAGACACTCGCTCTCCTCCTCCGCGGACTCCCACCTCCAGACTCGCTCCCGCCTTCCCCTGCCGCGCTCGGCCCCACACCCACCCCCGGCGTCGGCGTCGGCGGACTCGGCGGACTCAACGGACTCAGCCCCGCCCCCGTCCCCGCCCGCGGAGCCACATAATCCCTCGCCTCCCGCCTCCCCCCCGGCGTCGGCGGACTCACGGGCGTCGACCCGGCGCTCTGCCCCCGCATCTCCTCCTCGCGCGGCGACACCTCGTTCCCAGCCCCCACCCCCTCCGTCGGACTATCCGGCCTCGGCGTACTCGGGCTCATCGCACTCCACACAGGCGTCCCGCCCCTCGTCGGCGTCTCCGCCGGGCTCAGCGTGGAGCGGGACACAGAGCTCGCCACCGAGGGCGAGGCGTGCAGGCCCGCCGGGCCATTGCCTGCGGCGCCAGTGGGCAGGTACGCCATCCCCGTCCCCGTGTCCGAGAGTTCCTGGATCTGACTCGTGTCCGCAAGCTCGTGCACCATTTCCCCCGCGGCCTCCACCGCCGGAGGACCAGCTCCGATGTCTCCGTCGGACGACGCGGCTCCGCCCGCACCAGGGGATAAGGCGTCAGGATCGTCGCCGAAACGACTCGGCGATGCAGACGTCACGGTGGGGGATTTGAGGTCGGCGCCCTTGACCCAGGACATGATGCGGTTACGGTTGATTTCTGACGTGACGGCGCTGCCGCTCGCGCGGTTGCTGCGCAGGAGGCTGCGCCGGCGCCAGAGGAGGAAGGCGACGACAAGCGCGGAGAGGAAGACGAGGCCGAGCACGGTGCCTAGGACGGGTGCCAGCCAGGAAGGGACGCTGCTGGTTGATGGGGCTGAGACGGTGTCGGTGGTGCCCGTGGCGTTGGGCATTGTAATCGGGTGGGGGGTATACGGGTACCAGGCCTTGATCTCGGTGGTGTCGTAGCGTGTCGCGAAGAGGGCAGCCATGCTGGCATTGGACCAGGTGCTCGGAGCAAGCATGTCGGCGCCACCCGAAGCGTTGCCGCCGATCATTGTGTAGATGTGCTCAGGGACGGCGTACTCGCTCCACTTGGCTGGGTCGTAGCCGTCCATCCACTGCAGGCTGCTGAGGTTGAAGGCCTGGACGACGCCGTCGCCGAGACAGGAGATCGAGGTTCCGCCTGCCGACGCGTAGCCCCCGAGCACCAGAATCTGGTCCGGGTAGGGCTTGACACAGCGGTGGCCGGCGCGGGCGTGCGACGTGCGGCCAGGCGCAACGCGCATCCACATGAAGCTGGGGACGGAGAGGATCCAGACGTCGTCGTTGAAGGGCTTGCCAAGGGAGAGGCCATCAAAACCGCCGTAGTAATAGATGTTGTGGCTGGACCCGTCGGCGGCGGAGGCGACGATGGCGCAGCCTTGCGTCCAAGCTGTGGCGCGCGGGCCGCCGCTGGTGTCTTGCGTGTACCAGGTATGTGAGTCGATATCGTAGACAGAGACGGTGGTAAGGAAGGTGGGGCTGTTGGTTTGCTGGGGTGAATGAGCTTTTGGGATGGGAATGGGGTTTTGCGGGGAGGACTTACGCTGTTCGCTAGTTGAGTGGCGTTGAGGAAGGAGGCTGGTTGTGCGTAGACGGGATCGACGACGCCGCCGATGGCGATGAGAAGGCCTTTATTTCCGACAGGTACCCATACCAATTCTGGATTTGCTCTGCCAGGGATGTTGCTTGGTACAGTTTCATTTGTCCAGACTTCGTTTTGCTGATTAGCCATGTCTATCGATATCAGGGTATTGGAATATGTATCCGGATTGAGGCTCGTATTCGCACTCGGATAGAATATCGGCCCTGAACGCGACTGCTTCATGCCTCCGAAATAATAGCCTTTGTTCTCTGAAGGCACATTGACGGATCCGCCATACGTCACATAGCGAGTCACATTGTTCGGGAGCTCGCCGGCGATGAAGCCTGGGGTGAACTGCTTCCCAGCGGGTCCGTACCAGTACTTCTCATATCCCAAGACCGAGTCCGCACGCGGGGCTTCAAACGCATCACTCTGTGTGAGCAGGCCTCCATATGTGAAGAACTCGCCATCGTTTGCGAAGAGTGCCCCGTCGTAGTACTGCGGAGCAAAATTGTTCGCGGCACCGCTATTTGGTGCCTTGGATATGGATGTCAAGACTTGACTGATGTTTTGCGAGAAATTGAAAGGCGTGCTGAAGTTCAACTCGTAGATGAGACCGAGCGGCATTCCTTTTATGATCAGCAACTGGTGTTGAAAATTGACGTTTGGACTCACCATCCTGAGTTACTGCTCCGTACGAGCCATCGTTCAGGCCTGGCATCCACCAAAGATATCCTCCATCGATATAAGCGGTATCGCGAATAACGCCGACTGCGAGATGTTAGACGCGATCAGAAACAGCTGTGAGATTTGGAGAAGAATATTTCGATGTGCTTACCTCGTGGCAGGTCCCACCTGCACATGGTCGCATTGACTTGGTTCGGCGCCCATCCCGACTCTTGCGCCCAGGAAAAGCGAGGGAAGAAGGAGGCCAACGCCAGCCGGTGAATGGCACGAACGGCCATCTCGCCCGGTTTGGAACAAAACTTCAATACTATGAAATGGCGATGTGATGTGATGAGGGTTAAAGGGTTCAGACGAGGCTCAAGGCCTGACAGGGTCTCAAGAAAGTCTGCAAGTGAGATGCACAATCATCGGCGATGCTTGTGTTTGGTAGAAACGCAGGCCAGATCTTGCGACGGCATTACGCCAGAGCCAGTTGCAGGAGGACTTTCTTTGATCAGAATGTCAACCAATGAGTGGAAGGAGAGGAGACGAGAGAAAAGACAAAGAAAATAGAAATGGGAATAATGAAGCAGTGGTCTACAGATCCTAAGCACATCGTTCATGTTCATGGTCATGATCGTCCATGTTGCTTTGATGATTCTGCTGCATGTAGCCAGCCGCATATGCCACCCACCAGAGTAAGACTGTAAGACGGTGTGGCGGCATATTCCAGGTTCGCATCTTAAAATGCTGGTGCTGGTCATTGTGGCTGCGGCCAGCAGAAAAAGCATTGAGGTGGGAGAGTTTCGCGGGGCATAAGTGGTTCGCAAGACCTCAGCTGCCATGCATCTTTCAGCCTCGCGATATAAGGAAGCGCATCGTAGGGTAAGACACGAACAACTCTAGGCACAGACATATACAATGCATGCATACATGCTCTGATTTGCTTCTATGGTTAAAGAAGATAGGGCCGCACGACGTGGCATACTCCATGCATGATGCCAAAGAGAGCAGAAGAAATAAGAATGTAGAATGTGGACATGTAGAAAAGGACCCCGTCTTCATCGCGATCTATTGATAGATGCAGAGGAGGCAAGGTCTCATGGAGAGTACATGTATATAGCAAGGAGGATACATGCATTGACACGCACATATGATGGCTCACCACGAGAACTGCCATTGTTCATGCAAGTTGTAAGTCGGCGGGTCATGGCACATCCGGATCCTGTACGGGGCAGTCCATATTGAGCAGAACTGGGAATCTTGTAATCACTGTCGGTCTTGCTGAAGCTTCCTTTATTCTCGGTCATAGAAGCTTCGACTTCGGCCGACGACGTGCCGGGAAGGGGAGGAGGAGAAGGAGAAGGAGAAGGAGAAGGAGAAGGAGAAGGAGAAGGAGAAGGAGAAGGAGAAGGAGAAGGAGAAGGAGAAGGAGAAGGAGAAGGAGAAGGAGAAGGAGAAGGAGGAGAAGGAGAAAGAGGAGACGGAGACGAAGAAGGAGAAAGAGAAGGGGAAGATGAAGTATTCAGTATTCAGTATTCAGTATTCAGTATGTACAATGATTATTGTGGTTGTTGTACTTGCAGGCCCTATACGAGGAGGCTTGAAGCTGTGGAAGAAGACGAGTTGTGTGTGGTGTTGTTGATGGAGGGAGGAAGAGGAAGGAGGAGGGTGAAAGATTAAGGGAAGTATGCCCGCTGCCAAGCCATGCCAAGCCCTGCTAAGCCCCGCAAAGACACTACTTCGTAGGGCCAAAAGACAAAAATCACGGGATAGTCACGGGAATGGCTCAAGCTGGGAGAGTAGAGTAGGCGGGCTATCTATCTATCCATCTATCTATCTATCTATCTATCCATCTCCATCTCCATCTCCATCTCCATCTCCATCTCCATCTCCATCTCCATCTCCATCTCCATCTCCATCTCCATCTCCATCTCCATCTCCATCTCCATCTCCATCTCCATCTCCATCTCCATCTCCATCTCCATCTCCATCTCCATCTCCATCT
>Ga0209512_1001087_pt1 | contig 36295 bp, 38 predicted proteins | sample frozenSSSSmetaG_FD_184142 | JGI IMG/M metagenome (GOLD analysis project Ga0209512, IMG submission 184142) | Glacier valley bacterial and archeal communities from Borup Fiord, Nunavut, Canada, to study Microbial Dark Matter (Phase II) -... | ecosystem: Environmental > Aquatic > Freshwater > Ice >...
GAGAAGGAAGGGATCTATATACAAATAGGGCTCTAGCACATAAGCGTGCAGCCAGCTAGCGAACTGTACACGTGAATAACACAACACATAAGCAACACATATAGTGAAGCCTTTGATATTCGTAACATATTAAATATTATACTATTAAAAGGTCTTATTAAATAAATAAATAATAAACAAGCTCTTAAACAATTAACTAATTTAACTTAAAGTAGCTAAATTTTAAAATGTTTAACTTATTAAAGGTAAAGAAAAATATAACATAAGATAATCTTTTCCTTATATTTTTTAGTAGCTTTAGTAAAAACTTTAAAAATTAATATATATATTTCTAATAAGTTATAGTCTTCTTTTAACTTAATACTTTGTTTATTAACTCCGGCGCCCACGAACCTCAGCGGCCTAAAAAATTTAAACAAAATAAAAAAATAAAAAAATAAAAATAATTGACGTCTCTGTTTGGGAACAGATGGTTCTTTCCGAACCGGGGAGTCGAACCCCGCGCAACCGCGGGTTCTGATGAGGATTCATGAGAGGCGGATATGTTACCGATACACCAGTTCGGATCCGATTGTTAGGAGGCTTAGACTATAGTAGTTTAAACTTCACATTTAAATTTACGCAATCCCTGGAAGGAAAGCAGGACCGTTCCTTCGTCTTTGCTCCTCTGAGTTGTCGCGCGTGGCGGATAAACTTATTCCTGACACTCTGTTTTAGTACCTGGGTGGATGTGGATGGTGGTCGTGGATGGGCAACATTCTCAACCGGTCCATCGTCCCGTCCGTAGCCCCAAGTGACCATCCATAACGTGTCTCCGACTTCGTTGCTTTGTGGCTCCGATCGACAATGTCCTTTTGGAGCCGCTGGATTTCTGGAGGATCGCTGTGGGTTGCGAGTCGGCTTGCTCGTATTTTCAGCCTGACGCGGTGGCTGTGGTTCTTTGGCTTTCAGGGGCAGAAGAGGGGACTGAGGATGGACGTTGAGCATGGCCGAGTTGTTGGGGGTGGTCAAGGTGCCAACAGCGGCCAAGTTGACCTGTCTGAAAGACCGGTAGGTCTTTCATGCCATTTTGTGGATTAGGCCCTTAACAGTGCTCCCTGCTTGCAGAATCCGGCTACGATACAACCTCGAGACGCTGCATCTTTGGGCATATCTGGGTGCGAGGCTATGGAAGGTACGAACGATGTAATAACGAACGGCGAGTTGGTATCTGGAGGAGCATTAGGAAATGTGGACGGGAAGAAGAATATGGAGAGACAAGATGCCGGGAATGGTCAAGATCTTATCGATGGCAGACCGGTAAGGCTTTCGTGTCGTCTATTCATCAGATCTCTAATTTTGTGGTATGTGTAGGACCCAGCGACCGCACAACCCGAAGAAATCATAACTGCCGACGAAGTCGGGTCCAAGAATACCGAGTATCCACACGTCATGGACTCGAAGGGCAAGTTTATCGCCGGCGGAGTATCAGGCCTTGTGGAACGCTTGCCATCTGGCGACGCGGTTAAATCGCCATGGGCTTCCAATTATGAGGAGTGCTGTAGAGCCATGACGACTGAAGCTCAGATATACAAAATACTCGGCGCTCATCGGCGTCTAGTCAAGCTAGTTGATTGGAATTCGGAGACATGTTGCCTTACTATGGAGTATATGCCTAATGGTAACCTTCAGGATTACCTCTGTTCACATAACGACAAGATATCTGCGATTCAACGACTCCAATGGATCCTAGAGGCAGCTGAAGGACTGCAACTTTTACATTCTGCAGACATTATGCACTGCGACGTGGAACCGAAAAACTTCTTGCTAGATGAGGACCTGAGTCTCAGAATTTCAGACTTCAGTGATTCTTCAATCAAAGGAGCTAAACCAATGGTACACGCTGGGACGAGATTTTCACTACCTAGCTATGATTGGCGTTACGCGCCAACTGTCCAAGATGATCTATTCGCGTTTGGCTCTACAATCTACACTATAATAACCGGCCTTTACCCTTTTCAGGAGATGAACAGCGACGAAGTCATTAAACGCTACGAGGCTCACGAATGGGCCGATGTGACGGGAATACTGTGTGGAGAGATGATTGAGCGGTGCTGGCGGTGCGAAATTACTTCTGCGCAAGAGATTTATGATGCAACTCGAGAGAAGATAAAAACGAGTAAGTTGATATTCCCTTCATGGCTCGATTACCACAGCTAAGAATGTTACTTAGTTGACAAAATGGAGACGTCCCAACAACAATAACGACATGCTCAAACCCTGTGTGGCTTCGTCCACTGCAAGTAGCCAACGTTCGGTCTCTGAGACACGATATGACCGTGCCTATGAAAATTCACCACAAAGCTAACTTCGACCGTCGCAGTACCCTTCATCTCGGTGGGCGGGGCATTGAAGCCCGCTGGCAGTTTGACCAAGATGAGTGAGTGGTCTTTGGGTTTGGGCAAGTGACGCCTGTGCTGAGCCGTCTCGGTGAAGTCACAATGCTGAATATCATGGCATCCTTTGGCGCTGGAAGGAGGCGTCGGACACAGCTAGAATCACGGTCCACAACGTTAGCAAGCAAGTTATGCCGCCTCGACGATGGCAAGGAGGCGCTAATGGGCCTGGTTGTGCAGCAAGGACTCCGCTCAAGGTCCACGACGTCGACGACGTCCTCGACGTCGCCTAGGAGCTCGGCGTGCGCGCCATGCCCACCTTCATCGTCCTCAAGGGCGGCGAGAGGGGCGGCGAGGTCATCCGCGAGAACCGGTTGCACTGAACTTCGCCATCGAGAAGGCTATTCCGTAGAACTGTTTTGCGATGCTTTACTTGGGATTGTGGCTAGATGATGTTAGCGATGATGCATCATCCATTTTTTTTTTCTTTCAATAAAGCCATCTCCTTCAAAGTTACGTGGCCGTAAAACCTCTTTCTGTCATCTTATGGTAGCAATTTTTGATCAGACGCCTCCGTTCGTGGGATTTGACGATGATTCCCGCTCACGGATGGAACGCTCCTAGATTTCGATGGGGTCGGTTATGGCCATTGTTGTTGGGAGACATGTGTTATGTATTTAAAGGTTGGACCTACAAAATTCAAGGCGCAAAGACGAAGTAACGGTCCTGCTCCCCTTCCTAGGTTAGGTAGGGGTACATACCTATTTATAGCCACACAAGAGTACCATACATACTCTGAGAAAATGACAGGGAGAAAATCGACACTAATAGCAGGTGTTATGCATCTCAGAACTTTCTCATATTTGATATCGAACGTTGCAAATCAACTTAATAATGACCAGTCTGAAATCTGTTCGAGATCGTCCACTCAAAAAAAAAAAAAAAAAAAAACGCGCAGCAGAATCCCCGCATCCTGCCACGCTGATTCTGGTAATCCGAGCACCCTGACAACCCTGAAATTTTCCTCCCTGCATAAAGCTTTCTGCGCTGTTCTCGTTCTTCCAATTTGCTCTAATGTGCTCCAAGAGAAAGAATCAAGGAAAGGATTCGGCAATGCCCTGGCGCCCGAAGGCCCATGGTCCTCGATAAATGAGGATACGAGGATCTGCTCAACGCGCATTCGCATTTCCGGCATCCACGGCGGCCGCGCCGACCGTCTGCAAGGACGATTGTGGAGCACTTGTTAATTGCTGGGCTAGGTACTCGAGTTGACGGCTCAGGTGTCTCAGCTGCCGTCGATGACTAGGTAGATATCGGCAAATGCACATGGCTGGCGTGAAGCCTTTGTGAATTAGCTCGGATGGATGGATATATATAATACTGACGTACATGTGCACTTGCAGGATTGTGCTCGGAATAAAGTCTGCGCCGAACGACGTCGAAAGTAACATCTCAATACTCGCGATTAGGTGCAGACATATATGATATGAGATATACATAGGTTGATTTGTTTTAGAGATCCCTCAGTAGTGTTAGATGGTTCGTCCTAGACTATTCACCCGAATATTCGGGTGAATATTCACTCGATAGCCGACCATCAGGGCACACACCAATATAGTGTCCCACAGATATATCATAGTTTAATAAAACGATGCATAACAATGATATTAACACTGTATTGCTCTTACTACACTCAATACGTACTGTACCTATGCCGATCCATCGTATAACCAGACAGCCTGCATCTTCAACAGAAAACTTCTTGATTGATCACATACGGCCATCCCACATGCGTCCAACTAGCCTGCGTCGAACTAGCCCGCATCGAACGTCCGGGTTTCCCAGCCCGACTCGTCCAATCTACAACGCCCAGCCTTCACCACGTCCTATTTTGGACCTGCAAAGCCAGTCAAGATCCTCTTCGGATGCGCCACGGGAACTTCTCGTCCCTTGCGGGCGCTACGGACATTATTCTGCGGGGACGATGTTGGCCATCTGACGTCTCAGTATTCACTGTGACTACTCTGTCTGCGTTCTGGAGATCGGGAGGTCAACACTCCACAGCTCCTCGAGACTCCAACGCTCCAGAAGCTTTACGTCTTGTTTTCGTACAACATGGCAGTTGGCACATCAGTCTTTCTCTTAATTTTGAGAGTACAGTCTGAGCTGCTTGTGAGACGACTTGGGAACGGCATCCTCTTTCATTGCATGATCTAGACATGCACCATGGCGATCTCAATACCCCAGAGTCGTCGAGGGACATGAAAAGCCTCACTCCCTGCACTTGGCTTCTGAATCAGGACCAGACGAGCCAGGTCTGAACGCATTGGGAGACAAGCGTCCCCGCGTCTGTGGGTCGACGACGCCAACGTTGAAGCCGAGTGGCCGAGGAAGGGAAGAAAGAGAATGCCTGCGTGACATGAAATCACCCGTTGCGGGCATTGAAGCTCGGACACGCAAAACCACCCTGCAAGGCGGCCATCCCCCTCTTCCGTCCCGCGGCAATGCTTAAGCATCCTAGGAGCCCATCCCGTTGCGCGATAGCTTCAAACCCGGCATCCAGCATCCAGCAGACGAGTCAGCCGCTACGCGGTCTCTGGGCCAGCCAGCGACGGACGAGAGGTACGTCCGTAAGCCCGCTGAAGCACCGCTGCAAGGTACCAAGAGGCCATGGCGATCGCACGCCCTATTGGCAACTATTGAAGCCGCACACTTGGACGCATCCATAAAAATACTATGGTGATGCCGATCTCTTTTTTTTCCATCTTCGTTTTGATCCATTGTGCTTCTATCGTGGAAGGAAAGCATTCTCCTCTGTGCTGGAAGTGATGGAAAATCCCATAGATCTGTTTTGACGAGGCGATCATCTGGTGAAATCGACCCGACGGTGCTCTCAGAATGAAAGGCCTAATATAGAACCAGCGATCTGCCTTAGTTTCCTTTTCGAGACCCCAGCACTGAATATATGTCAGATTTGGCTCTTCCTAGGAGAAGACTGAATCGACATGATCCAAAACCAGCATGCTTAATCCTTGTTTCAATGTCCGCATCTTCTCGAGATTCAGAAATTCCCCTGTCGATCCTCTCGCCTCCCCATTTCTCTCTCGTCAGATGTCCCCACGGGACTGTAACTCTGCAAGATACGATGCAGAGCTCCAATAGCTCATCGCCGATCTTTCCTCTCCAAGAACAACACCAGCAGCATCATCATCACGGATCAATATACCCGCACCCAACGCAGCAAGATCCAAGCAACCTTGCTGGTCTCTCATCCCGTCCAAAATCCTATAAAGACATCGCCTCCCTCCCTCCTACAGTCTTCTCATCATCACCATCAACAATCACCAGCTTCATCTTCATCTTCTTCATCTTCATCATCTTCATCTCCATCTCCAGTCTTTACCTACAATCCACCAGCCTCACACCTTCAAACCCCAAAACCGCCACCATGCAATTCTCCAAGTCCATCATGACCTTCCTCGCCCTCGCGCTCAGCGTGTCCGCCGCCCCAACCGGCACATCCACCGCCACCGGCACCGTCTCCGACGTCAGCTGCGGCGACAACGAGCAAGCCTTCTGCTGCAGTTCCGACAGCCTCGGCCTCGTCGGCCTCAACTGCGTGCTGAGCTCGCTGCTCATCAACCCCGTCGTGGGCCAGCAGACCATCTGCTGCTCCAACGTCGGTAGCGGGGTAAGCACATCCCCTCGCCCTCGAATTCGTGAAACACAGAGAGAGGAGTGAGTTGGCTAACACACGCACAGACCCAGGTCTGCTCCAACGACAACGGCCTCATCGACATCCCCATCAACCTCAACCTCCTGAACAACCTCAACATCCTGAACGGCAATGCCATCAACGCCTAGACGCCGCGCTCCGCGAGATTCACTCGGCCCGCTGCGCCGCGGGAGGGCGAGACGCGCTCTTCCCGTCCGCGCCTGTTCTCCGTCTTGCGCTGCTTGACCGTTGAGACTCTTGATTGGAACGCTGCTTGCACGTACATCTCTCGCCGGTGCGCGTGATCGGCATTGGTGAGGTTTATGTGCGGAAGTGTTGGGCGCGGGAGTGGGATATTAATGTTGTTATTGCTGCTGTATGAGTGGGAGTTTGCAATGGAGAAAAGTCTGGGTTTTCCTTGCTGAGGCCGCTTGTTGGATTTTGGTGGAAGAGGGGGACGCCTCTCTTCTGGGTTCGATTCGATTCTGATGGCCTTAGTTAGTGGTTTTTCTGGGGGCGAGTTGACTAATACCTAATGGAGTTCCGAACTTGATTTTGGCGTTTGCAATGCATGAGTGTGATGAAAGTGACAACGTTGTCCGACCTGCGAGATATGAATGGTTTGCCCATTTTCCATGTGCTTTCGCCTTCCGGCTGGAAGGGATATCTAAGATAGCCAGGGGCGCTGCGGATGGGCTTTCGACCAGGAGAGATATAAAGAGGTAATGAATTTGGTCGAGCTTTTAACACATCAAGGATAATGCAAATGGAGGGCAGAGCAGAATTTCACGTTGTTATTTCGTAACATTCTTGCGCTTTGGGGATTGACAGCGTCAGATGCATAAATTAAGAATAAGAGCTGCGTGAATAGGTAACAGAAACCGAGAGCACCCCAAATAAGTGGCGAGTAGGAGGGATTTAACAAGAAGGGAGTATCGTAGCGATGAAAGAAATGATAAGCAGGTCGAACCGTGGAGCAATAGAGGGATCCAAGTTGGAACAGAGTATTTGACAATTCTCTACGCATATTATATGAGATTGAGATAATCTTTCCCAATGCCCATCTGGGGTCCTCTTCAGCCGCCTCATAGTTGTATGCTATGCTGAATTTCAGACAATGCCAAGTAGATGTTTCGTATGCTTCACTGTTAGAACAGACACGCGATGAAGACATGAGTTAGTATCCTCCGCAACTGAGATAAAATGAGTTGAACGGAAGACTAGGAAAGTGAAGTTCACATGAGATTGGTAAGATCTCTCATGACTGCGAGATATTGCATCACGTGACCATCCAAGAAACCTAGAGGTCATACATAACTCATGCATCTCTCATATCATTTGAATGGTGAGATATAGTAGAAACAAGGAAGAAGGATGGGGACGGAAATCGAAAGCCTTCTCCAACGTTAGATGCTGAGATGCAGAAGGCGAAAAAAAAGGGATACGCCAATTTGCGTGGCTGTGTCAGAGGACCATGATTCCACAGATAGCACTGTAGAAAGATGAAGGGTCCAAAGTATGGAGACGCCACAATCGATAATAGATAGCAAGGTATATAAAAATGAGTCGATATTGAGTCTGTTGAACGTGAGGAGGCCACGAATGCAACATAACCGGAAACATTCGCCAACAGATAGGATGGAGGCGCAAAAGATGGTTGTTGAACGTGAGATCGTCTGTGCACACTTGCCGTCAGACGTGAAGTAGAATAGGGTGAGGTAGCGGAGACATATGGAGAAAGACAGTCTATTTTGCGGCGCCATCCATGAGATCGCCATAGTTGCTGTGTGAATCAATGAGGCTGCAGTTCATTAGTGCAGGGCTGTGGAGGATCTTGTCGGGACGTATTCATGAAGGCGAGTCTCGTCTGAAACTGAGACATGTTTTGGCGGTGTTCTCGGTGTTCTTCCGGACGAACATTGGATGGCGTGTGAGAGGAGAGAGAGAGAGAAAGAGAGAGTGTGTGTGTGAACAGAATTTCTCGTCCCAAGTTTCGGCATCTCGCTTGATGTATTGACTATGGTGATGCACGAACATCCACGAACATCCACGAACGCATGATGACTCCTACCCAGCCACGTTCCTCCCAAGGTGAAGCCATTCAGGCACCGGCCTATTGCTCTGGGCTGCTCTGCTCCATCGTCGGATTCATCGTCGGATTAAGTTTATCTTGCATGACAAACCTAGGAAATAGAGTACATACTGTACATATGTACTTTCCTGGGGAAATAAAAGCATCCTCGTGGTGTGTGTGCCGTGCATACATGTTCATGCAAGCACTCAGACCTCAAGAGCGGGAGCTTTCTCAACGAGTCGTCTCAACTCTGGCACACGGCAGGCGCGTCTTTTCTTGACCATGTTGACCAGCTAGCTGGTCGGGTGGCCCCCTTCCCCTCCTCCCCCCCAAATATTACTGAAAGCTGGGGTTTCGTCTGGGGATGCGCGGGTTGGAAAGCGGGGTGTCGCTGAGAAGCTTCCCATTTCTTCGGTCTGGAGAACCAAGTCGACTTGGCATATGGCATGTGCTTTCCGGTCTCCGAGGCCTTGGCCTAAGCGTTTCCCAAAATGGACTCTAGCCCCTGAATGCGATGAGGTGGCATTCAGGGGCTTACCCTGAAGAAATGGAAAAGATTCTGGATCGCTCTCCACAAAGGTTCGTGGTGGTTTGGCAAGTCGCGGTGAATCTGGCTGGCATCGTTCACCACAGACGGATATGGCGAATTGGGGGTGAACTTTGGGTCCTTTTTGGGTCCTTGGACTCTGAAGATGTGAAGAAGACTACAAGCGAGATGCGGCCATCCAAGAAATCATCACTGCGGCGGTCTAATATCATTCCAGTGGCGTCGTCGAACTTTTGGTCGGTGAACTCTTGGCGTCGAGCTGACTGGCGAAAGGGCAGGGCTTGCCTCGACAGTAGCCATGAGGTTGTGGAGATGAAAATGGAAAAAGTGTGTGTGACTCGGGATTTCTCAAGCAGGAAGGAGACAATGAAGATGAAGTCCTCGACGTCAATGCCGGAAATCCCTCGGGAATAGCAGAGATTACTCTCTGAGTCTACTCCTCGCCAGAAAAGAACGACGCGTATATGTACGGCGTAGGCTTGTATACACATACATATGCACTCCCTAAGAGTGTGTTGGAACACATAGCATTACGAGAACACTTTCGGCCATGGCAATTTCTTTTCATCGAATACTCACGAATCCCTCCGCATTTCTGGGGTTGACACTGTGGAGGCGGGGAAGTTCTCTCTCCACACTTGCTCGGCCGTTGTGCATCTCTTGCTCGGGCGGAGAAAAGATTTTCCCAGTCTCAAAGACGTGTGGCCACAGCAAAAATCATGCAAAGGCGGGAATTGTCAAGGAACAGGACAATGCCATGACAGTGCCGACGCACAGTTTCCTGATGCAATCGCGTTATGGCGGGCTCCCCTCACCGAAGGGTTTATGTACCTTATATGTACATATCGTATCGTTCGAGGGAATCCATGTGGAGATCATGCCGTTCATGCAAATCATGCCACGGATAGCCTGAGAAGATGTTAGTATGGGATCGCCACAATGACTTACCTTAGTCATACTAGTTCTCTAGAGCAGTCGGGGCAGTCGGGGCAGAGACTAGTTGCTGCTAAGGAAGAATTGCCATGGTACGCAACTGCTTAGTGTAAGGACGTCGAGGTTTGAGGTTTGAGGTTCTCCGTTCTCCGTTCTCCGTTCTCCCAAAAACTGCTGAAGAGGAAAACTCATGGCTCATGGCTCATGGCTCATGGCAGAAGAAGCACTCGAGTAGAGAAGTAGAGTAGTAGTGCTCTAGTCGCTGCCTCTTTAGAGCACCGTTTCAATGATGTCCTTCAGTCATGCACTGTGTGCACTGTACTGTACTGTACTGTACTGTATGTACCTTAACTTTTTCATGCAACTCAGCACTGGTTAGGCATGTGCTTCCTCGGTAGAGTACTTCCAACTGCCATGCTGCCTGCCCCTGCCCTGGCACGCAGCTCCCAACTCTCAGTTGCCACATGAAGGTTAATGAAGATTAAGAAGATTTCCAACAACCAATCTTTGCTTTCTTTGCTTTCTCACAATCAGGGGGTCTGTGCGACGCCCGATCACATATGTATGTACCTGGCCGGAATAGACGCTATCGTTCGAGGCGGCAATCATCTGAGAATGATCCGATGCGGTTGCGAGAAAGTCGTCACGATACATATGTATGTATGTACCTCCTGAACGCACGCGCTGCAACTTCTGTGCTGTGGTTATGCACGGTATTCTAGGAGAATTTCACGGAAAGTCGGAGCCCTGACTGTCTGTGTATAGAAAGCTTAGAGCCGTGCAACGATGATGACGATGATCCGAACCGTATACCTATGTATGCATCTTCCACGTAGGGACCAGGACAATCAATCATGGACCGCCGTCATTAACATCCAGGGAGGCTTCGTTCGGCCTGCCACCTGCCATTTCCAGACTTCCCTCCGCATCTTCAGACTGTCCCTGGCAGAGAACTTGCAGAGTTTTTCCCACGAGTCCAAAAACAAAAACATCCAAGATGCTGGCTCACCCTGCCTTCCCGGTATGGGTATGGGCCGCCGCGTAAGAATGCCTGTTGATCGTCAGAAGATTGCTCTCTTGGGGTCGACGTGCGCTGATCACCGTCCCAACTCCAAGTGCGCTCCCTACCTGGTAAAGTCCGGCATGCTGCACAGCATTCCGTGACAACACCAGTAGAGCGTAGGTACTTCGTACGGATACAGTACATAGTCCTGGTACTGAGTGATACTCCGTACAAGTGAGAGCCAGACTCGTCGTCCCTTGCGAAACGACGGCGCCGGCCAGATCAGCCTGTGGGCCGTGTGATATTGGCCAACTTTGGCAACACCTCACAACACCACTCTGTACCATACAGATGTACATATGTACATACATGGTACACTTATTTGTACGGAATACTGTGCGTGAGGCATGTACATATCTGGCCGTTTAGTTGAGCGCATATGTACCTGACAGACCCAGTCCGAGTGCTTTCCGTCGACTCGCTCTTCTCTGCATTTGGTCTGTATGTACATAGATGTACATATATGTACATACAGACCTGCATGTACACACAACACACAAAAGTATAGTCGGCATGGACTTCTCATGCATGCTGCAGTTGCAAGGTAGGTTGACATATCTCTCTTTCTCACTCTCTCTCTCCCTCTCTCTCCCTCTCTCTCCCTCTCTCTCCCTCTCTCTCCCTCTCTCTCTCTGAGAATTGAGAATCGAGAATTGCTCATTCTCCCACCTCCCCGTCTTCTCCTCTCAGGTCTCTCAAAGTCTCCTATTTTCAACGCCAACGCCATCCATCGTCTCGTCCCGTCTGTAGACTAGGTACGGTCCTAGCCTCTCCTACCCCGCCTCTCCATCTGCACTCTGCTACTGGCCTCCGCATTTGGGACACACTTCGCCTCCCACATGCTCGCCTGCAACAATTTCTTCAATTCCTCCCTCGGTCCCCAGGATAACGCATGAGGACGTCGTTGGCCTTTTTGCCATCTTTCCATCCTTCCAGCAGCCATTCTACTGATCGTTCATTGGTGCCCGCAAAACAACGTCCTCTCGGCCAGGTAGCCTCGTGGGAGCAAGCCACTCACTAGACGCAGTTGCGCCCGCGACCTACTGCAGATATCGCCTCTTAGCATTAATCTCCACGCGCTGCTCTCATTCTGGCCTTTTCTTGATTTCTTCATCCCGAAAGCACAGGTCAGAAATGGGAAGTGGCATCGCTCCAGACGTCACCGCAGAACTTCACATTGTGCTCATATAGAGTGGAGTGCCCTCGTCGCATCCACTCGAGTCCTTCGGCTCGCCGGTGAATCTCCAATGCAACAAGCTTCAGGTTTGCTGCAAAACTGCCCGCCATCATGAGACACCCGCCGAAAGAAGCCCTGGCGACATGGCCGACGCCCAATTATGTTGACCCGGTGCGAAGAGGCCCTGCTCTCATGATAGTCCAGATCATCCTCGTCGTACTGGTAACCATCTTTGTCGGCATGCGTCTTTATGCGCGGTTGCTCATTACGCGCGCTCGTATTGGCTTGGATGATATACTTATCGTGTTTTCATGGGTACGTTCATCATGACGAATTGCTCGACACTGATGCTTCGGCATTGCTTCGAATAGCAAGCTAACATCAATTCACACAGGTATTCGCTGTTGGTCTTACTGCCGGTGTTATACTTGCTATCCAGAGATATGGCTGGGATTTACACATCTGGGACCTTGCACCCGCAGACAACGTTACCAGCCGAAAAGTCAGTTGGGCCTGCATGGTCCTTTATGTCGTATCCGCCACTCTCAGCAAAGCCTCCATCCTGGTCTTCTACCTGCGGATTCTAGTCGCAAAGTTGGATAAACTAGTCACCAAAATCGCGCTCGCGCTTGTCTTAAGCTATGGTGTCGCAATTCTCCTCCTCATCTTCCTGCAATGCCAGTACGTCTCCCTCCTCCCAGCGTCTCCGTGCCAGTGCCCTCTAACATTCTCCCAGACCCTTCGGCTACTACTGGGAAATCCTGCTGCCCAACGCCAAGGGCCACTGCGTCAACGAAGGAGCTCACATGGTGAGCTCGGCAACTGCGAACCTCCTCCTCGACATCATCATCTTCGTCATCCCGCTGCGCACCCTGATCCTCCTCAAGATCCGCCCCTCCCAGAAGCTGCAAGTCCTCGCCCTCTTCTCCGCCGGCCTCCTCGTCATCGCCGCCGCCTCCGTCCGCCTCTACTACGTCGTCGTCGTCTTCCTCCAGACCTACGACGTCAGCTGGTACGGGTACATGACGTGGCTGTGGGCGGGCGTCGAGGTGCACATCTCGATCATCTGCGCGTGCGTGCCCTCGTGCCGCGCGCTGCTGGTCAGCTGGAACCGGAGTCTCAGCCAGAATAGCCAGGGGAACACGTACGGGACGCACGGGCCGGGCACGGCCAGGAGCTACAATCATATGGACGAGGATGTGCGCGCGTTGACGAAGGAGACGCAGATGGGCCACCAGACGCGGATCGTGGCGGGGAGTGTCAAGAGCGAGACGAGCGGGGCGTATAGCAGTGATGGGGATGCGAAGCCCGGCGTGAGGGTGCACATGGAGGTTATGCAGTACCAAGAGGACTATATCGATGAACATAAGCACAGGCATGGGAGGGGGAGGGGCAGTATGGCGTAGACTGCGGCGCGGAGGGGACTATGTACAACCACAGCTTCACGAGTCATGTCATTTTCTTTTAGTTTATCTGATATAAAGCGCAAGTTCTTGTCATTAGGAGCGTTTGCATGGGATGGAATGGGAGGGCTTCTGGGCGCAGAGTGCGGGGAGTAGGGAAATTTGGGCACATGTATAGTAGAGCTATGTCTCGTCTCGAACACACTTATTTTTGATTAACGTGATGGAATATTGTCCACAGGCAGTCAGTCAGCCCACCCACCTCCGACGTGCAGATCCAGAAGAACTTCTGGACGTCCGCTGGCTGACCACGGCTTCTGGACTACCTAGCCGCCATCTGATGTTCCCCAGATTCTCAAACCCCAGCAGTACGATTAGTGAGTGGCCTGTCAAACCCGCCAACATTCCCCGATCCCGAATCCGTTTACGGCGGGGCACGCATGATGCGTCGCACGCCACAGCGTCCAGCACGGCGAAGCCCACTAGACTCCTACGACAACGACGCCGCCTCCCCACCGCCGAAGCAGTCCATCTCTGCATACCCCTCCCTTCTCTTGGCTCCGCCCGCACAAACCCTCGAGCACCACACCAGCAGCACAACAACACCCCGTCCTCCACATACCGCGATCCGGCCCCGAAAGGGCTCCCGCCTGGTCCCAAACCTTGCTGCTGCTGCTGCTGCTGCGACCAAGGGCCACGGACAGCGATGCGATACCGCCTACGCACGTCTTCCGTCCGATCGCTGCGCGTAGTGGTGTGTCGGTCTCGAGCGAGGCCAGAGAGAGGGCTGCGGGATGCAGGGCGCGCAGCTGGGGAGGGATTCTGGTGGCTGAAGCTGTGTGGACGGGGGTGCGGCAGGGCCTCGGAGGGGGATTCGGAGCGCGTCTCAGAACGGCAGGTTGGCCGACGGTGAGGGTTTGGGGGAGAGCTCTCAGGACGGCAAGGGCCAGCAGGTCGATGCTCGCAAGGCGTTATGCTTTCGATATCTTCCTTTCACCCGCCCTCTCTGTATCGCCATCGCGTCGCGTCTCCTCTCCTCTCCTCTCCTCTTCTCTTCTTTTCCCTCGTCGTTCAAGAACGAAGGCTAGCTGTGTGCGCCTGCGCGACTAGTACTCGCAAGAGGCGACAAACTGGGCGATGTTCGCGAGGCCGAATATCTGGAGCGGCCGATCAGCAGTCCGTCCATCCGGCCGTCCATCCATCCGTCGCACATCTGTACAAGTATTCTTACTTGTGAATGCGGCGCTTTCGCTGCGGCAGAGAAAGTAGTCTACTTCCTGGGCCGGATAGGGGAATCCTTGCGCGCGAGCTGGGTGTCGCTGGCCCATAATGCGCGGGGAAATAGAGTTGCCGAGGCAAGATGTGACGGCTCCTGATTGGCTTGTATGTGCATATGTAAGTTGGAGCAGAGTTGTGTCCCAATCTCGGCTTCTTAAATAAATGTATCGTACCTATGAGCCTTGGGCATAGCCTTCCTCATGTTAACATAATTCACGATGGTCCGCAACGGCTTTTTGCCTCTGGTCAGCCTCACACTTGGCGCCTCATTGCCTCATGCGATGCTCTATGTAAAGTCTTAAGATGTGCTGTCACGCTGTAGGTGCAGGAAGGCGTGCATAGAAGAACAACGATATTAAAGCTAACCGTGTCTGAGTTTCTAACCATGGCTTCTCATCACAATCCGTTTTTGTGCTCTCATTGTGCTTCTTCATTCTCGTCACCTCCTGATTAAGCCAGCTGCTGCAATACAAGGCTTAAACGCCATGGCAATCCTCCTTCTCATCAGCACCGTCCTCTTTGTCCCGATGACGGATATCTCCTGCACAGTCCGCCAGCCACGAGCGCACTCCATCATCGCAAACAGTTTGCGCTGTCTGGATCTATAGGGGCAGTGTGCTACCCAAAGCCGCCGGGCGTTGGAGCAGACCTCCCAGGAGCTTATTCTTCCTAGTCACAGAGAGCCGAGGATCCCAGACGCCGAGTACGGACAAGTTCATCCTACAAGAATGGCAGGTGGTTCGCGGACATCGAGCAGCTCATCCCAAATCCCAAATGAGGCAGATATCTCACGAGGTGTGACCGAATCGCCAACACTAGAGCAAACTTTTCCGCCTGGGATAGAGCTTCGGTTTCGGATATGGAACGAGTCTAGATATAGGGAACAAGTCTAGGCCAGAAAAGCAACTAGAGGACGAGAGGAGAAAAGCGCACAGAACAACTTATGAATCCCAAGACAGAAATGGAGAATGAAGGAGTCTTGAATTCTAGGACAAAAGTTGTGCGGGTATGAGGTGTCAGGGAAGCGACGAATTGAGGAATGGTGCTAAAGAGGAGTGGATAAGTGTCTGGAGGAGGACATGATGTAAAATTATGAGTCTTCTGTCAATCTGTCTATTCTATCTTCTAGGTCCATGTAATATACCGTCATCTGTCGTTGCCCTAACAAACTCATAGCCTGCCATCACGTCGACAAAACCAGCTCCTTTTCCTCGCTATCACCTGAACCTCAACCATTAACGCCAAACATCAATCATCAGCAGAGAACAGTCCACTATCTAACGCATGTCGCAGGGCAGGATAAACCGCCCTTGCAAAGTTACTCTGCCTCGAAAGCACGTAAGGCACCGTGATGCCCGTGAAATTCGCCATGTGCAGGTCCTGCGGATGCCCAAAAGCGTGGATCAGGTAGGTGCTCGAGTAATCCGACTCCCAGTCCTCACGGATCTGCTGGTTGTCCCACTGCTCGACTGCGCTTCGGTTCGAGGTCCCATAGCCATTTTGGCCATCTGCACTTCCATTTCCAGGCACGGCTGAATCCAAGTGCGGCTCGTACAGCACCCGAATGTCCTTTTCCCTCCACGTGCTTGGTGCGAAGGCCTGCCGATCCATGATCAGGACCTCGTTCGGGACACTGACGAGCCGCTCGGACAGCCTTTTAAGCAGCTGCGTGCTGGCAGTGGCCCAGGCGCCATCGAACACCCTGTGCGCGTCGCGGATGAACAGCGCCACCAGGTCCGTCTCCTTCTTCGACATCCAGCAGCCGTTGTTGATGCCGTCGCCGACCTCGCGCCCCACCACGTTGGCGAACCCGGACTCACGCAGCGGCTTGATGTCTCGGAGTGCATGGACATCCCAGTCCAGGTAGATGCCGCCCAGTTCGTAAACGGCGTCCATGCGGACAAAGTCCGACTTGTGCTCGAGTCGACTGATTTCTACTCCGCTGGTGGTGGTGTTGGGCGCAATGACTTTGCGGACGGAGACCTTTGGAATCTGGAAGAGGAGACGAGTCCATTTGCTTGGCTGGTCGAGGGACCTCGCAGCTGCGATGGCTTCATCAGTCGCGTCGGTGTGGATAAAGATGGCGTCGGGCTGGAAGTAAAGGTGCGCTGCATAGGCGGAGATAAAATGCTTGAATTGGAAGGCAAGAGAGCCGTGAGGGTCGCGCATGAGTTGGACGTAGTGAACATTATTGGGAATGGGGTCGCGGTAGTCATGCGAAGACGTTGATGTGCTTGCAACGATTCTGTAGGGTAGCAACGAGGAAGTACTAGCAGCAGTAATAAAATACAGCAAAGTGATGCCCAAAATAGCGAAAAGAGGGACTTTCACGACTGGCGACAGCCGGCCTCCCATAGAGAGGTTCATGGCGTCATTAGTAGTAGAAGAACATATTTACAGCAGGAGAGCGCGATGAGCGCGCGACTCAAGCACAGCGCCTGCTGTTGAGTAGAATTAGCCATGTGGAAGGCGCCTTTTTTCCCAACTAATTTATAGTCCCCCTAATTTATAGAAGAGAGGTCTGACCGCGCTCAGACCTCGAGCTCAGGGGTCATACCAGGCGGTCAACAATGGCAGAATAGTCTTGGCTACTATCATGCTCAATGTCAATTCTCTGGCTGAAGACGGACTTCAAGAGGCTTTTGGGGCTTTCATCATCGTCATTGCATCGTGAGAGAAATGGTCAGGCGCTTGATGAGTCTGGAATTGGGCTGCAAGCCGGCGACGCTGGTTATTTCCGCTCCTTCTCTTTCCAGGGCCGCGAAGGGAATAGGAACCAGAGGAGTAAGACGGTGGGACCAGGATCTGGAGGGATGGATCCTGTGTTGGAGAGAATTGGCCAGGAGATGGGAAGCGAGAAGGCAGGAGGGTATTGGGATCGCAGTCGGTACTGCAGCCATGCTGCCTCTCTTCCTCCTTCCCCCTCTTCCAGCACGACTGGCTTGGCCTTGTAAACGCATCTGCGCTGCTCCTGGACATCACCGCTCGGGCTCTTATTGTGCGGCTCAACCGCGAGGCTGTTAGTCGCAGCATGGCCGAGGGCATGAGACCGCGATGGAGGCCAAGAGATAGGAAAATTAAGACATCATCCTCCCGGGCGGGAAGTTCCTGACGATCTACTGTCGGCCGAGCACCGTGATCGGGGCTATCCTCATAGCGCGTCAACCAGTTAAGCGGCGGTATAGCGTCGTGCAGGGCATGAGTGTTATCTTTTTCCTAAGAGCAGTAATCGGGCGTGGTGAGAGAGTATTATAGACGGCCGGTGCATAAGTGGAGTAGACCTGACGTGTGAGACTTGAAGTGTGAGGAGAGAGGGATCGAAGTAGAGGACTGCGGGTGCAGACGAGTATGAGCCCCTAGATTCCGGCCTCTATACTCTTAGATGATTAAGCATTTGCTCTTCCATTTCCATTTATCTCTCTTCTTCTCTCTCTTCTTCTCTCTCTTCTTCTCTCTCTTCTTCTCTCTCTCTACACTTTTCATCTCCGTCCTTTCGTTACCTGTCGGGTTGATTGTTCTCATAGAAATTCGTATGAGTTTTCCAACCGAGCAATAAGCGTCTTAGAACTTGCCATGCAGGCTCTTCAGCTTGATAGTCTTCGGCACAACATACAGCGCCCTCGCGCCCACATAAACATTCCCATCCAAATCCTCCAAAGTCCCAGTCACCCACGTCTTGTTCCTGTTCTCCACACTACCCTCGGTGTTCTCCTCAACCTTGCTTCTCACAAGCCACCAGCCCCCACTCAGCACGGGCTTCTTATACTGAATCTCCAACCTCGCCGTAACCCCACTCCTCTCGTCAAATTTACTCAGTGCCGGCCTGCCCAAACACTCATCCAGCACGGTGGCAATACACCCACCATGCACCACGCCCGGCCAGCCCGCGAGAGCCTTGCCCAGCCACACAAGCACGATATACTCGCCCGTCTCCCTATTCGCGAAGACATGCTGATATCCAATTCCCCGTATCCCTCCCATGGGCCCGGTTGTCAGTCTGTGCGGCAGGCTCTCCGGCGGCAAAGAGGTATACGCATCCCAGGATTCCCAGTGGGGATCGTTCGCGAGATGCACAGCGAGAGGTAGCGCATGCATCGTTTGTCGCAGGGTGTTGGTGTGGTGAAGGTCCTCTTTTGAGAATGGGAGTGGCAGCGCGGCTGGGGCGAGGATGGCGGAGGAATAGGTTCCCACGGTCATACCGATGACAAGGAAGGTGGTGGCGTAGATTAGGGTGCGGCCAGATTGGCGCTTTTTTGGTTGTTGAGAGGGAGAAGACGGGCGAGAGACGGAATTCTTGAGTTGGGAGCGGAGGTTGGTGAACCGTGGCGGCGGGATTTGCGCCTCTGATGAGGTCGTGGATGGCGGCGGTGTGGAGTAGCACCGTGATTGAGCATGGCTGACTTGACGACTATGCTGTTGTATTGGCGTCGTGTATGAACGCCGCAAGCCGTCGATGCATCTTCGGGAGCTTTGTGCTTGTGTGCGTTGGAGCTGTTGTTGGAGGGGCGCAACAGCCCGGATTGTGCGGGTTGATACCATTATAGCTCCTACCAAGCAGAAATGGAAAGTTTCGATTCGATGGCCTTCTTTTCTCGAATGTATCGCTCAGATCAAAGACCAGAGCCTTCCTTCCTCTGTTGATTCTGTCTCTTCCCTGCCTTCGTTTGGCTCTTCCTGGATAGTTGTTTCGTTCGAAATGCGGGTCGAGCTGCGATTCTGTGTCGAACTGATGAGCAAGTATATGGAAAGCAGGTTAAAGCTAGAATACTGCTTTCGAATGTTTGGTCATGAGTGATTGTGTCTGGTTAGGAGGTTTGGAGGTTTAGAGGTTTAGAGGTTTAGAGGTTGTTGTCCTTCGGTCTTGGCAGAAGCTTCATTTCTTATCTGATGCCGAGGCTGTGGGACCGATCGATAAGCCTCAATGAGCTTTACGAAGTACTCTATAGGACGTCGACGACCTCGCGTTTCATTTTGGGTTTCTACATCAACAGTGTTTCTGTTTCCTCCTTTATTATCTCTTTGTGTCGTCTCTTCAGACATTATGTCAATTGAGATGGTGTGATGTACGATGTTCATATTGTGGATCCTCCAATCGCGTTCTGACCTCTTACAAAGTATTCGCGGGAACATTGGGTCTTTGCTTTGATGTCTCTGTTTTATTTTTATCTCAAAATTCTGGAACTGTTTCCTGCCAATGGAACGGCCACTGAGATACAAAGCTTTGTTTGAATTCCTCTGTCTTTGTGTTTATCCCAAAACGCAAGACGGTGAAACTCCCACTACAATGTCTTGTCCGTCACAAAGAATTCACGTTCTGTCCTCTTCATATTCCACGTTCCGGACCTATTGGTATTGTGTCCTATCTTTATGTGGAAAGACACAATGGAAGCTCGAACTCTTTGTCTCTTTTAAGTATAATATATTTGACTATTCATAATCACTTGCGATATTTTCTGCATCACTCTTTAATTTCCGTATCATCTTTCCTATCCAGTCTACTACTGGTCAGTACTGATTTCCTTTTTATCCTGCATCTAAAAGTTACCTCTTCTTCTTACAACCAATCAACAATGTCTTCCACCAGGCTCACACGATCTGGCAGGAATATCGATATTAGAGCCGAAGCAATCAAGGTCCTAGAGCAGATCTATCGTGACTATCAAAGTAGGTTCGACGAATTCAAAGCCGGTACCTACAGCTACGTATCACAATCCAGCTGGAATGGAGTGATGCGGAATCGATGCAATGATATTTCTAGCAGGCTCGGCGATGCTGAGCCATACTCATTGATCTTTATAGGCATTCTAGCGAGGTCGGAAACCTTCATTCAACAGCTTCATTTCTGCCCAGATATTCTCTGGCCAGCACTTTCTCAACTTCTGCTGCAGAACAAAAGCAGCATCGAATTTTACGCCCGATCTCGTGGCGTGGATTGGCTGGAAGCTGCCAGGGATCTCATTGAGATCGTCTACGCTCATGATCATCTTCCCCCAGCAGCCGAAATCCTTCTTTCTGGCAAATTTCCTGCCCACTTCCAGGTCCCACTGGGTATTGACGATCAAGTGCTCCACCAAAATCTCTATGATTATGGGCCAGATACATACTACCTCGCTAAGGATGATACAATCAAGCCAATGATTGCACCGACATTCGTCGAAGAACAGCCAGAGGGAGAGCAGATGATCGATATCAAAGAATGTAATTATCGCCCGGAGGACTTCAGCATACCAAGATCTGAGAGCTGGCCATGGAGGGTATATCCGCAGCACCCACAGCAGTGCAAATACAAGGAGTCGAGAAAGAAAGATGCCGACCACTTCATGAGGTGCAACACTTGTGGTCATCGATTCTCAAGACCGGAAGACTGGGGCAACCCCGATCTTGGCTGTCAGTGTCATGACTGGTGCGTCGACGCACTCGTTCAGGTGGTCGAGTACGATCCATATCCTGACGAGCCTGACATGGTGAATCGCGGAGTCAGAGCTTTGCAAACATTTGAGAAAGACCTTATTATCGGCGAGTACACCGGCGAGCTTGTCCCGCATAACGAGCTCACTGGTAGGCACTGGGACGTAACATATCCCTTTAGCCTGTTCGATGCTGAAAAAACTAGGACAGAAATAGCACTTGTCTCGGCGAGGCGTTGTGGGAACTGGACAAGATTTATTAACCACCAGTTTAATCCGAGCAAGCAAAACATCTGCTTTGCGCAGCTGCTGGTAAAGAATAGGGTGAGGATTATCGTCCGTACGCTCCGAAGAATTGAGTTTGGGGAGGAGATTTTTGGGTATTATGGACCTGACTATTTTCCAGAGGAGATGTATGAAAAGTATAGAGATTCGTGAAGGGCAGGCCCTTCGGGTTCGAGTTAATAATAATATATTAATATTTAATAACTAATGGCTTTACATGGAAAATTATAAAACTATAGATCGTTAACTTTCTCTAGAATATTAAAGAAACATGCATATGCTTTAAATTAGAACTTGATAAGTTGTTAAAAGTTTCTAACACTAACATAAATTCTATAATCTTAAGAATTCCGGACACATAACTCTAACATGCTCACACCTTTTAAACTCTACCTTAACACTCATATATTTATTATTTATTATTATTAAAAACAAACCTTTAGCTTTAGACGTAAGAAGGTTATCATGTTTGCAATTCACGTGCCTAAGCATAAAGCATTACATAAGCTACTTCGTACATTCTTACATGCAAGGGAAATGCTCTAAGAGAGCTTGACGTAGTGTTTGCTGGGCGACAGAGCTCGAGAGAGCTGTTAGCGCTCGAAGCCGCGAAACTATGTCTGAACATAGGAAATGTCCTTGGCACCTATATATATATATATATCCATCCACGTAATGGGTGCATGTTAAGATCATCTCGAAAAAGCGGCTTGGACCGTTAAGGTAGCATTTTGCATTTCAACTTGAGAAACTGAAAAATGCACAGTTGAACACATCGGCACGAGAATGCTTGGCATGGTCACTCGTCCGGCGTCGTCGAGCCTCGGGTGACCCACCGGCAATAGGCCAGCTCGCCAAGCACGCCCGCTCCCATAAATCCGGCCGAGCCAGCCTCCGTCGACCTTACATCACCACTTGCAAAAAAAACACACACAACCTCTTCCATTCCTCACCTCCCCAATTGCCATTCTTGGAGAAGAGAGTTGAGGACCATGTCGGCGATTAACAGAAGCTTGCGCGCAGCATCCATCCAGACTCTCCGCTTACAGACGACGAGAACCGCCGTCCGTGCCCCGGCATTCAATCGCTTCGCCAACTCCAAGACGCTCACCTCCGCTGTCAAGACAAGCAGCTTTTCCACGATGTCGAAGCTTCAGTCCAATGCTCCTCCGGCCCCGGTGGCCAGAGAGTATGATCCAGAGATCAAGGACATTGCTTCTTTCGTCCACAACACCCCGATTGAGTCGGATCTCGCGGTATGTATGCGCTGATCCGGCAATTAGGCCATGGATCCCCCCTTGCTAATTGCAATTGCAGTTCGATACCGCGCGCTTCGTCTTCCTCGATACTCTAGGATGTGGACTTGAGGGTCTCAGATTCAAGGAGTGCACCAAGCTTCTCGGCCCAATTGTCGAGGGCACCGTCGTCCCCAACGGTCCCAAGGTCCCTGGAACTCCATTCCAGCTGGACCCAGTCAATGCCGCCTTCAACATTGGTGCCATGATCAGATGGCTCGATTACAACGACTGCTGGCTGGCCGCTGAGTGGGGTCATCCATCCGACAACTTGGGCGCCATTCTCGCCGTCGCCGACTGGATCTCCCGCACCAACCGCGCCGGCGGTACCCTCGGAAACGGCAAGGTCATCACCGTCAAGGAGGTCCTTGAGGCTATGATCAAGGCACACGAGATCCAAGGCTGCCTCGCCCTCCTCAACTCCTTCAACAAGGTCGGTCTCGACCACGTTGTGCTCGTGAAGGTCGCCTCGGCCGCCGTTGTCTCCAAGATGCTCGGCTTGACCGAGAAGCAGACCGCCGACGCTGTCTCCCAAGCCTGGGTTGACGGCCAGTCCCTCAGAACCTACCGCCACTCTCCAAACACCATGTCCCGCAAGTCCTGGGCCGCCGGTGATGCCTGCCAGCGCGCCGTGAACCTTGTCCTCAAGGTCGCCCGTGGCGAGCCAGGTGTCCCAACCGTCCTCAGCGCTCCAGTCTGGGGTTTCTACGACGTCCTCTTCAAGGGCAAGCCCTTCGAGTTCCAGCGCCCATACGGCTCCTATGTTATGGAGAACGTCCTGTTCAAGGTCTCCTACCCTGGTAAGTTCTCTTGGCTCATCCGCTCCGCCCGAACCCAGTCGCTGACCTGAAGCTAGCCGAGTTCCACTCGCAGACCGCCATCGAGGCCGCCAAGACCATCTACGAGAAGCTCGCCGCCATGGGCAAGTCGGCCGCCGACATCAAGGAGATCACCTGCCGCACGCACGAGGCGTGCATCCGCATCATCGACAAGCAGTTCAAGCCCATGGACAACTTCGCCGACCGCGACCACTGCATCCAGTACATGGCGTCAGTCATGCTCGTCTACGGACGTCTCGAGGCCACCGACTACACCGATGGCGGCGAGGCTGCCACGTCGCCGCTCGTGGAGAGTCTGCGCCAGAAGATCACCTGCGTCGAGGACCCGCAGTTCACCAAGGACTACCATGATGAGAACCTGCGCACCATCCCGAACGCGCTGACCGTTACGCTGAATGACGGCACCGTGCTCCCCGAGGTCGTTGTGGAGGCGCCGCTCGGCCACAGGATCCGCAGAGAGGAGGCCAAGCCGGTCATCCTCGCGAAGTACAAGAGACATCTCGGCCCGCACTTCAGCGAGGCCAAGGTCAAGGAGCTGGTTGATTTGGGCAACGACAGGGCGAAGTTGGAGAACATGGCCGTGGATGAGTACGTGGACTTGTATGTGGTTAAGGACAGCAAGTTTGTTTAAATTACATAGAGCGCGTGGATGGGATAGATGATGTGTAATGGACAGGACAGGACCGGATGGGATTGGATTGGATAGGATTGGATATGTTGGTCTCTAGACTAGACTGATCGCCATACAGCAGCAAGTTCTGTACCTCATTTCTCTGCCTCCATGCCTCATTACCATGACCGTGATTGTCTGCTCGCAGTGATCCGTTCCGGAGCGTCGACTTCGCAAATCCCACCTCCTCACCACTGCATTGCCGACGTTCGAATGGAAGTCAGGAGCCATGCGGTATCGGAAGCATGCATACGCAATCACATGGGCCGGTCCATCAACCCGTCGGTCCAGATCCTTAGAGTAGGGCAACTCCAAAAAAGCATCTGCCGAGAGTAACCACGCCCCCACGCAAGCTGCCAAAGGATATGCCGAGAGTAGCCATGCCCCCCCCACCCAAGCTGCCGCGCTTCGCCGCCTTCGCGAGCTCCACCCGTCTCCGCCGGCAGGGCCGCAAAAAGCAGTCGTGGACGGCCATGGCCACTTCATGCGGCCACATTATTACATCGCCTTCTGTGACTTCCATTAAAATAAAAGATTAAAATAAAAGATTAAATGGTCCTCTCCTCATTGATTGGTTTCATCAGTATGAGGAGGGGGAAGGGAACAGTGGCCAAAAAAGGATGACCAAAAAAGTATGGCCAAAAAAAAAGATGACACCATGTCGCCCCACCTGGGGCTCGAACCCAGAACCTTGGGCTGCCTGAACGAGGAGGTATTCGTAAAAGGCCCACGCGCTAACCAATTGTGCCAGCAGGGCTGGTGGTGTTTGTTGATGTAGCTTGGCTGTTCTCATCTATATATGAATATTTGACCAAGCATTTGTAGGACTTTAACGCTGATGTAGTCGTGGCTAATCGATATTAAGCGTAACCTGCTATTTATGCTCTTTCTTTTCATCGCGCTTTTGCAAAACCCTTGTGCATCTCAATAAATATTGACCGCTTTTAAAAGGCAATGTGCCACTGTTGCTGCCACGTCGAGAATTCGCTGCAAACTACATACAGTCAGCCACTCACAGCCTCGCTGAGCTACTCTAGGTAGTCAACGAGTCAACGACCCTCCACTGTGCACTCTTACTGTGGTGATTTATGTCTACTAACTTAATCCCTAGCAGCCACCTTTGAGCACAGGAGCTACGGGGTTGTCTATAACGAAGGCACTGTTGCATGCAAGAGCCTAGTTAGAATCCACAGCACTCATCTCAAATCACCAGAGAGCCTGCCATCGACGCCTCAATGCCACGAGTCCTCCAAGATCACTTCCGTCGCCTTTTCACCGAGCACGAACGTGGGCAAGACAGGGAATGCACCAGGAGTCCTCGGGAACGCGCTCCCATCCACGACCCTGAGCCCGTCAGTTCCTCTCACGCGGAACCGCGAGTCCAGGACAGCCAAGGGATCCCTATCAGGCCCAATCGCGCAAGTGCTCGTCGCATGATGGGAGAAAGTCTGCCTCCTCACAACCTCCTTGACATCGCAGTCCCTGTCCGCGTCACACGGGAAGTTCTCCTTGAAAGGCCCAAGTGGAGCAGGCACGGAGTCGAAGACCTTGCGGCCGAACTCGATGCCCTCGGCAATAGCGTTGAGGTCCGCATCAGTACCCTCCGCGTTTCCCTCCCAGAACTTGAAGTTGATGTCGGGCGTGTCGCGCGGGTCGGCTGATTTCAACAGCACGGTCCCGGCGTTGGTCTGCGGGTGGATCTTGACCATGGAGAATCCAAAAGTGCTTGGAGGATCAAAGGGGACCTGATTGACGGTGTCAAAGGGCCAATAGCCGCGGTATGCTCCTGGAGATGCCCAGAGGAAGAGATCGCGCTCACCGTCGGTCGAGGATTTCGATGTGTACATCAGTGCATCCGAAGAAATGTGGGTATATGGTCCTTTGCCCTGGTACCAAAGGTCGAGGCAGGGGTCTGAAGCATTTTGAGATCCGCACGAGATGTCCATGTTTACGAAATCGGTTGCTGCGGTCGCGACGACAGCCATCTCGTTGTTGTCCTGGAGATTGGCGCCCACGCCGGGAAGGTCCACGATGATGGGGATGTTGAACTTCTTGAGCTCGGTTTTTGGGCCGATGCCGCTAAGTTTGAGGATCTGCGGAGAGTTGAAGACGCCGGCGGAGATAATCACTTCTTTTCTGGCGAAAGCTTGTGCCTTGGTGCCTTGGGCGTTTGGATCATATCGCGGGTCTGCAGCATACATGCTCTTTCCGACCAAGTATTCGACGCCTGTTGCTCGGGGTTTACGATTATTCCTCCTAGTCGTGTCGAAGAGGACTTTGGTCACTAGCGAGTTTGTCTTCAGCGTGAGAGCGTACTTCTTGGAACCATTTGGTTTCGTCGCATTTAGAACGGCCAAGACCGGCTTGCCAGCTGTAACTCGGCGACCCATCATATCGATATGGGACGGGATTCCGAAAAGCCCTGTTTCAAAGTCGCGGCGGGGACTTGCGTTATTGAGATCGCGATGCGATAAGTAGTCATACAGCTGGTTTGGATCCTGTCCCGAGGCTGTCGCCACAACTTTAAGTACTTCAACGAACTGAGTTTGGTTGTTTAGTGACTCCACATCGTTCAGACGGATGTCCAGATACCCCTTGAAGCCGTGGCCTGGTGTTCCTGGAGGAACATAGTGGTTGTTCTCCACTATTTGGAAGTACTTAACCATGTTGGCGGGACTGTATTAACATATTTAGCTTTTTTTCTGGAGAATTCTCGGCTTCTGCGAGAGTGACATACCTCCAAGATTCGTCGCCAGTGATGTCGGCGATATATCTCCAATCACTATCCGGTGGAAGTGCCGAAACCATGGCATTGTGCGTTGAACAACCTCCCAGAGTTCCTGCTCGTGGGTAATAGACCCCAAGCACTGTTGCGCCCTCGGGCGGTTCAGTACCGACGTAGTACTGCCCATCTTTGGTCAACCACGTCAAGTGGAGGTATTCCTTGGTAATAGCCTCGTCCGAATGATACTTGACGAAGTCCCAGCGCTGCAATGGGTCGGAGTAGGACGCGAAGAAATTCGTAGGGATTGCTTGGTTGAGGTTCTTGCTCTGATCATCACCTGCCTCGAGCAGTAGGACTGAGGCTCCGGCTTTGGCTAGGTTTGCAGCCAGAGGGCCTCCGCCAGGGCCTGAGCCGACAACAATGTAGTCATAGATGTTTGGTTGACTCTGTCCAGCGAAGACTGTTGGAAGGCAGAGAAGTGAGAGAAGAGCCACTGGGCTGAGTTTACCCATCTTTGGAATTTTCGGAAGCTCAGCAAACTGGTCTAAAAAATATGAGGGATCCTAAACTCCGCGAGCTCTTTAATTGAACAATTGAAGCTCACGGCAAACAGGACAACGACAACGACAATCGAGGATAGGCCCTGTGCTTTTTATAGCATCGTATCATTGATAATGGCTAAACAATCATTTGAACAGCAGCGTTTTCCACATCCGTATCCCCGCAACCGCATACCCTCTCTCTTTACCCAGCGAATGGGTGAGAATTGGCTCCTGCATGTGGGCTTCACAGGACATCGTACATCATTTTCATGCAGGGAATACTTCGCCTACACTATGGATGTAAGCAGCACCGGCAGATGGGAAGATGGAATGCAACGCCATCATTTCTGTGGTTGGCTGCGGGCTGTGGAGAAAATTAAGTTTTAAACCCAAAAGGGACTTCGCAGTGGCTATAATAGACGTAGATATATGGGCAATTTTCGAGATCCCGTCACAATAACGAGCACGTTGCGCACATTTCCGAGGGACTGTGTCTGCGAATGCGCAAGCAGTCAGCACAGGCTATCGTCACATTGAGCGGTGAAAACTTCGAATCCTTCGGGTTTATGCTCGCAATCAAGGCGTCGCACGTTTACTAAAGACGATCTGATGTCTGTCTCCTGAAGCCTGTTTGTACGTACGGGACCTGAGTACTTACTGAGGGAAGTTGTAACTCCCAAATGCCCCCGCACTTGCCTTACTGTCGTTGCACTGTTGCGGCCCCGCAGCCGGGCCGGGCCGAAGCCATCCAGGCGTCGATATTTAGATCTAGCTCGATAACCACAGCATCGCGATGAAAGCACGCTCACAGTTGCTGCGATCAGAATGCTCGAATACTACGGCAAATCTTAGATTCCTACACCTGTTTCCATTGACCAGCATTGATTGGTAGCTAGTGCTGCGTGGAACATCCCAACCATGAAGTTCTTGAGATTCCGGGACGTTGTGCATCTTCATCTCCAGGCAGGAGATACATCGCTCCCCAATATTCCTGCGGCAGAAGAATCGATTATGCTGCTAGTCAATTGCATGGTCTACTCCAGCAGTCTATTGATGATCTCCTCCAATTTCCCACTTTGCCTGGCCAAAGTGGCCGAATACACAGTTAACTGCTTGACAAGGAGCGAGGCCGGATTGCCCCTCCTTGGGCCTACCGATGTTGCAAAATCCCTACGACGCTCATTTCTTCTGTCAGGCATCAGAATTGTTAACAATGAACAGGGGCTTAAACTCAAGAGGATAATCTTCCAGACGCCATCGCAATTGTTAGAATGTCCTGGTCGGATGGCCGAAATCGGTCGTTGTGAGATTGTTCCAAAAATGACGAAGTGCTCCGTCCTTGAATTGGAGAGGTGCATCGTCGAGATCTCAGCGGAGAAAGTAGACGGTCATGATAATGTTGCGTCTCTGCGAGACATCCACGTCTCTTCAGTGGAATCTCCCGTAGTTCTCGACCTCTAACCTAACAGCGTCTTCCAACTCCGGAGGTAGGGGCTCCTTGAGCGGCCCAGGAGTCCTCTGATGCAATATATCCTTGAATCGACAGACTCCGAACTTTTGGGATTTGAGACTCGAGCTTTGAGATTCCTGAATAATGTCAAGGAGAGCCTTTGGCGAAGTTGCTCTTCCGAGGAATTTGCCAGAAGAGGTGATGATGGTTTTGTACGACTTCGTGCCTTGTTTGAGCAAGGAATTCGAGGTTGATGTGATTGATGAGAGGTAATGAGATGGAGATGGAGAGGGAGATATTCATTATTGTCTTCTCTTACACCGTATAAGCTAGCATTATAGTTTATACCAGCTTAAACTGAAGATATTGGACTTTAGGAACTAGAATTAAGACTGCCCTGTGGAGCCTGGACACACGAGATTATTATCACTCGCTGACTGGTGAGAAAGGGAGAATGAGAGAGAGAAATGCATCTATATCCAACAATCTAAACGCCACTATCCACAACACCATCGCTGCTCCTTTATACTTCATCTCCAGGTCCCCAATCATCAATCCAAAACGCCCCCCCAAAAATGCATCCCAGATGGCCCAAATCACGCATCCGCATATGTACGTCCCACTTACGCATGAAATATCCTCACATCCCCCTACATCACCACTGCACCCCTTCTTCCCGCTCCTACCCACCCTACTCCTCCTCGCTCTCACTACTCTCATCCCCCCCACCCGCCTGCATCGCCAACTCCCTCTCCAGTTCCGCCTCCAGATCCAGCTCCTCCTCCTCCTCATCCTCATCCTCATCCTCCTCACTCTCAGACTCATGTCTCGCATTCCCATGTCCCACCGGACTCCCCAGATCAAACGGATCAACGTCTCCATTCTCCCTCCTCCCCTCCGCCTCGTCGTCCTCCTCACTCTCCTCGCTCTCCTGCCCGCGTCCCGGATCCGCAAAGTTCAGATCCGGCGATCTAGGGCGATACCCTTCGTCCTCCTGCGCGCCCCGGAACAGCGGCGTCGCGCGCCCAACCGGCGTCGCCCGCTTCGGCGGCTTGCCGCCCGGATACTCAATCGTCAGCCCATCATCGCTCTCCTCGCTCTCGACGGGGCTGGGCTCGCGCCTCCTCCTCCCCGCGCCCGCGCCTGCGCCCGCGCCCGCTGCCGTCTTCTGTTTCTTCGCCGCCGGCTCGGGCTCCTTCTCCTTGGCCGCCACCGCGCTCTTCTTCCTGCCCTTCGGCGGCTGCGTCGATCTCGGCTGTGCGATCGGCGCGGCGGGCTTCGCGGCGGCGGCGGAGGGGTCGCTGGACCGCACAAAGCTCATGTCGAACTGTGAGTCCAATTGGTGCAGTATGAAGGCCTGCCGCGGCTCGTCGAAGATGAGGATGTACTTCCCCTGGCCGCGGCTGGTGCCGTCGGTGCGCGAGCCGTGGTAGAAGGAGGTCGAGGAGGCGGTTGAGAGGGTGAGGTTGTATTTTGAGAGGTCGGAGGTGGAGGGTTTGAGGAGGGCGGAGGTGGTGGATGGGGGAGGGGGAGGGGGGGTGTTGTCTGTAAGGGGTTAGCTGTGGTTGGAAGACAGGGGAGAAGATGTGGAGGAAGGGAGGAGTGGAAGCGAACATTTTATTCCCGTCAAGACTTCTTTGCTGCGACGACCGAGGAGGGCATCGCTGAGGATAATGGGGTAGTTCCCCGTCATTGGCGAAGGGAGGCTTGACATGGCTGTGCGAGCCGGCCGTCAAGGCTGCCGGAGGACGCTGACGACGAGCGAGAAACTTCGGATTGTAAATTTGAGATATTGTAGATCGCGGAATCGATCGTCAGATCGTTAGGTGCGCAGAGTCGTAGTGGGAAGAATAGGCGCTGGGATAGAAAGAGATGAGATCGGCGATCAGCGAGTGTCTCGGTACTGTTAAGTGACAGGCGGGAGGTACGATTGTTGTACGATTGATGCAATATGTTAATCGGCAAAGCAGAAAGCAGGAAGCAGGAAGCAGAGGCTGAAGCTGAAGCTGAAGCTAAGGCAGAGTCGTAAGGTGTTGAATAAGAATAAGAAGATGAGGCTGCGTTGTCGGTGATGTGATTGAATCAGATTGATGGAGGGACGTTGCTGAATTGATTACCTATCTATGTATCTAGGTTACCCCAGATTCTGCCGTCCCGAGGTTGTGCCGGGGCGCCATTCAGCCCTCTTGAACAAAGGATTCCTACTGCGTGGAGAAAAATGATTGTTGATGCTTAACGAAACTTGGCAATTTTTTATTGGGGTTTTTAAAATATTAATCATGTTCTTGTAAATGGCCATTTGACCTTATTAATCAAGACTATCATGAAGTAGACACTTTGGTAACTTGTAACTGCAGGTGAATAGGAGACGCCTGAGGAGTCTGCTGGATTCAGAAATGCAGACAAGAGAAAGTCATCGGTCATGCATGCTATTTAATACTATGAATTTATGTAACTAATTCTGAATAACTATGGTCCTGCCAATGCATCCAAGAGCACAGAATCGTCTTTCCTGCCTTTCTTTTCTCCTCCAGCACTGACTGAGCCGTCCAGCAAAATGCCTCCTGTCGGTCGCCCTTTCTTTGCGTGCCCTATGACTTCGCAGCTCAGCGGTTTACTCACAATGCGATTGCATTTCTTTTCACCAAAGCTTTCCCTCTTATTTTCGACTCCAATTTGCTCGACCACATCAATCTTCGTCCGCCACATGGCTCATAGGAGCTATCTCCATTTGTAGACCACCACCCGCCATCAAGCCTGGTGGGACCCCCCCGCTGCCATTTCTCCTCCATCCCATCTCCCTCGTTCCAAAAGACTCATTTTTCTCGTCGCTATCTCTCCCGTACAACACTCCTCTTCCGCCAATGCACTGGCTATAAACTCTTCTATTCGCCTCTGGGTCGCCATCTCCCCCCTGATACTCTCCTCCCTTATGTATCCCACCATCCTGTCTCACTCCCCCACCGTCCCGTTCCCTATACCACCCCACATCCCTCCCATTCTCCCGTCCCCAACCACTCTGTGCACCACCGCGCCGACCTTGGCCCCTCTTTCCCCTATACTGCCCTCCCTGCCCCCGCCGCCTCCCCATTTTCCGCCCAACCGTAAACTCAATCCGTTTCAACGGCTGCCTCACCCATACCAGATTTGCAATTCCCAGCGCCATTTGCTTCTCCCTCGGCATCGTACACGCCTGAAACACATCCCCGGGCGTCAAGTCTACCACTCCCTCTCTCCTCACCCCACCCGGCCCTTCCTCGCGACATTCACGGAGCATGCTCTCCCCATTCCTCCCCTGCAACTCCGGGATCCACGCATGACAATACTCGCCCTTGGGATCATAATCCCACCCCTGCTTCACAGGATTAAAGCTCCGCTCCTCGCCTCGAGGATCGTTGCCGACCCCGGCCATGTACTGCCAGTTTCCCCAGTTGCTACTGGCATCATAGTCAACGAGCAGACTCTCATACCACTCCGCGCCAAGCCGCCAGTCAAGACCGAGGTGTTTGGTCAGGAAATTCGCCACGTTCTGCCTCGCCCGATTCGACGTGTATCCCGTGAGGAATAGTTCACGCTGACTGGCATCAATGAGACCCATCCCCGTCGTCCCATTGCAGAACCTCTCCAGCACCTCCCTCGCCTCGATAGCCCCCTTCCACGTATCCTTCTCCTCCCCCCTGAACCCTCCGAGCGCAAATAACCGCGGCCCGAATTTCCGGCTGCACAACCGCATGTAGTCCCGCCACAACAACTCGAATCGCACCGCTTGCGTGCCCTCGTTCTCGCCCTGGCCGAAACCGTCGGCGTCGTGGAATCCGGAGACGGTGGAGGTTCCGTCCTCGAATTGCAGCATGGCGGCGTGGATTTGCCGCGCGGTGATGCAGCCGAGAGAAAGGTAGGCGGAGAGTTTGGTGCTGAAGTCGAGATCGAGGAGGCCGTTGCGGGTGGATTTGTAGCGCGTCATGGCACCAGTTGCGAGGAGGTGGATGACGCGCTCGTGGGCGTGGCGGGAGCCGCCGTGGAATGGATAGGCTGATGGCGTGTCTCTGGGGAGAGGTGGAGGGTTTGAGAGAATCGATGAGAGGAGTATGGGTGCAAGGAGGGAATATTCGAGATCGCTGTAGGTGGAAGGAATGACGAATGGCGAGGCTTGTGGTGCGATGGTTGATCGCGGTGGTAAAGGCAAGAGAACACCCTTCACGGGCGTTGGCAGGACCGGACGAGGAGCTTTCCGGAGTGGTTCGACCAACTTTCTGTAGGTTGTGAAGATGTCTGGAAGGCCTTTTAGGTCCTTCAAAGGGACATCGTCACTGCTGAAATCAGTATTGGAACAACAGCATATCCTTGACGGACGAGAGACGGCCAGGCAAGATGCATGGGAGGACATACTCGTCGACAAAGTACTTCTCATCCTTCCACAGTTTGAACTCAACACCAGTCTCTTCGCAAATCCTCCTACAATCCCTCTCCTCCTCTTTCTCCTCAGTTCCCTCTTCTTCCATCATCCACACCGCACCAACATTCACTGTTTCCTCCCCATCTGCTTTTTTAAATCCTTCCAGTAATCCTTCCAGTACTTCACGTATCAAGCCAACCCGTATCTCCAGTCCACTGTCCACACCTTCCAACACCTCTTTCAGATCCCAAACGGTCTCCACAATAAACTTCGCTCTATGTGGACCGCATCTCCAGAACTTTCCAAGCTTAGATCTCGCTTCTGGGTATGGACTTTTCTCCCCGCTTTCTGGCCGAACGAAGCCCGAAACCTCAATCTGCCGTGCGGGAAAGTGATATACAGGGAGAAGATACGTGAAATTATTCGTGGCATTTGTTGCGACGGCATGAAAGATTGGATTATCTTCTAGACGCAGATCTCGGCGTAAGAGATAGATGAGGACATTCGAGGTAGACATTGCAGTCAATTTGCTAATCTTCTGACGAAGCCGAAGGCTCAGTTAGATATTACGAACGCAGTATATCAGTCAGATGCCTCAAGCCTGATTACGTCGATGCTGGCCATTCACAACTCAACTTCTGTACAATTATACAAATCCTAACCCAAGTACGGACCTCAGCCCTAGTTCCGCGATGCAATGCGATGTTGGGCCGATGGAGTATCACGACTGCAGCTCTCCGCATATGGAGCATATTTCCAGCCCGCAGCGACCTGCCGTGTTCATGAACGTGGTATCCACGAGGTTCAGATGCGGCAGTCCGAATCGTACGATAAACGTGAAGCGGCAACCGGACGATCAACCACTGATATGGCTGTGAGGGCCAAAATGCGCCTCTGCAGGAACGAGAGCTCGAGGAGGAAGAGAGTAGGAAAAAAAGGTGGAAAGGTAAAAGAAGAGAAGAGTCTGGCGGAGAGAAAGGAGAAAGCGAAAATCATTCGAAGATTACAAGATTACCCAAACAGGCAGTAGGCTTCTTCGAAGCGAGAAGAGGGGTCTGAAAGGAGACCATGATGTGCTCATCCGTCCCGTCACCAATGGACTTTGACAGTGTAGAGTGTAGAGTGTAGAGTGTAGATGTAGAGTGTAGATACCTAGGTACCTGTGCGGAAGGCTGGTGTCAAGATGTCAAGATGTCAAGATGTCAAGATGTCAAGATGTCAAGATGTCAAGATGTCAAGATGATGTCAATGTCAAGCCAGGACGAAATTACCTAAGCCTAACGCGTTCCCGGCGCTACTGCACGACTGTCGGAGGGACCCGCATCCCCGTACTGGCGGACCTTGGCGTCTCCTCTTCGATGTATAAGGGTCCCATCCACGATGCACAGCTTTATTTCTCGTCGATTTTTCCGAGTCAGGGAGGTGATTGAGTGATTGAGTGATTCGGAGTATTATCTACAGACTGCCTCATTCCTCGCCGTCGACCTCTGATCACTGACACCTTCCAACAGCTGCACACAACAAGCATTGCATCTCTGCAATTGAAGGCTTCGAACTCGAAACAGAAGTCATGCGACAAACTTGCATCATAGCCCACCACACCATCATCCGCAGGACTGGTTTCGATGCGCGGCTACCAACAGGAGCAAGAACCCTCAAAGTATCCTGGATCGGCGCATGCAGGCCTTGCTGAGGTAGGTGGTGGATCGCATCGCGTTGTATGGTGGCTGGTGAGACAGCGACCAGATGGCACAGGACATGGCCGCCAGCATCTTGCCCGACCTTGAGCAAGACATATCTCCAGACTGAGGAAATTAAGCAAAGATGGGATGGATTGGCTGGAGTTGTCACGGTAAGCGCCGGTCGTATGGGGTGCGAAACAAGTGGCATGGAACAATTTGCCGATATCTTATGGTTAGCACAACGAGCACGCTTCGAAGAGTGACGGGCGAGAAGAAGGGCGCTCTCATTTCCGTCATGAAGCGGCTCTTGGATACAGCAGGAGAGCGCCGGAAGCGCTGCTACAGCTCTGCTGCATAAGAACGGGAGCGTCTCGTGAGATGGAGAAGTTTTAGCAGGCATTCATATTTGGGTGGCATCTCTGTCATTTACATGGCTATTCAGTCGTTTATGGTTTTCTGATATTTTTCACGCTAATGATCATTTCAAAGAGAGGTAAAACTTGCTATATTGCTATTAGATAAATCCAAGGTTCTAAGAATAATTCTAACATTTCGTGCGCAGCAGCAGCATATCTATTTTCGAAATTTCAGAATCTGACATGGTAATACAGTACAGACCAAAACTGTTAAATAGAACGAAACCATAGTCCATGATAATGATGACACCATTACCAAAATTAAAAACTCTTTTTTAGTGTCAAATTTCCATTCTCTCATCATGCGGAAAATGGACGCGGAATGTGGTCTCGTCTCAGACCTCGTTCGTAGCGCGGAATTTACCTAGTTGATGCTGTGCTTGAATGTGAGTGTTATAAGACAACAACTGCCAAACCTAACATCAAGCAGCTCTCGTAGCTCAGTTGGTAGAGCGCGGCACTAGTAATGCCGAGGTCTACGGTTCAAATCCGTACGGGAGCAGTCGAGGCCGGATGGTGTAGTTGGTTATCACGTGTCCTTAACATTCACTTGTTCGGACAAGGTCCTGGGATCGAACCCCAGTCTGGTCATTCTTTTTGCTACTTTGTGATTCACTAATGCTTCACTAATGCTTTAATGATGCTGCAATTGCAAGCCTAATGTTTTGCAGCAGTGGAGTTCTGCTTCTCTTCCCTTCCTGGTGTCTGCTGTGCGAGGATATTATTTTGGGTGCGCAACAATTCGGAGATTAAATGATCCGTCCCGATGCAAACAAATATGCGAGGCCAGAGATATCTTATGGGGGAGCTGGAAGAAGTTGTTCACGCATATCGATCCCCAACTCATATAAGTTCTAGATATGTCCCTGGCCAGGATGATTAACGCGATGGAGCCAGCAGCGAAAGAATAAGGGAGCAGAAGGGAAAAAGTACAAAAACATACAACAGCAGGTATTCGCTGGTGGTCACCCACCCAACTACTAATCTGCCGATCTGGAGCTTGTGTATGGCAGAGCGGACGGG
>Ga0209512_1001091_pt1 | contig 36217 bp, 28 predicted proteins | sample frozenSSSSmetaG_FD_184142 | JGI IMG/M metagenome (GOLD analysis project Ga0209512, IMG submission 184142) | Glacier valley bacterial and archeal communities from Borup Fiord, Nunavut, Canada, to study Microbial Dark Matter (Phase II) -... | ecosystem: Environmental > Aquatic > Freshwater > Ice >...
GGGTTGACATAGAATTGCTTACTATGTTTTACTTCAATTACATTATCCTCGACGAAAGTCAGAATATAAAAAATCCGTCCTCAAAATCATTTAAGGCTGTTAAGGCACTTAAATCAAAACATAAATTAATATTGAGTGGTACTCCAGTAGAAAATACTGTGAATGATTTGTGGACACAGATGTCATTCATTAACCCGGGCTTATTGGGAAGTCAGAGTCTGTTTTATTCGGAGTTTGTGGTACCTATTGAAAAGAAAAAGGATGAAGAAAAGGCTGCAAGATTACAAGCCCTGATCAAACCCTTCGTTCTGCGACGCACTAAAACTCAGGTAGCCACAGAATTACCTCCAAAAACAGAGAACCTTTTCTATTGCCAGATGAGCGAAGAGCAGAAAGATTATTACGAAAAGATAAAATCTGAGTACCGTAATGTTCTCCTTTTGAATCTGGAGGATGGTTCATTTAAAAAATCACAGATCCAGGTATTACAAGGGCTCACCAAGTTAAGGCAAATTGCAAACCACCCGCAAATGATTGACGATGGGTATGAAGGGGATTCTGGGAAATTTGAAAATGTAATCCATACACTCGAAAATGTGCTTTCCAGAGGGCATAAAGTACTTGTGTTTTCGCAGTTTGTTAAGCATCTGGATATCTACCGGCAATATTTTAATTCGACCAATGTTCCATATTCCTACCTTGATGGATCTACATCCAAACGTGGTGAAGTGGTGAAGAAATTTCAATCCGACAAAGATATCAAGCTCTTTCTGATTTCAATAAAGGCAGGAGGTGTAGGACTCAACCTAACCGAAGCTGATTACGTGTTTATTCTGGATCCCTGGTGGAACCCAGCTGTTGAGCAGCAGGCAATTGACCGAACGCATCGTATCGGACAAAACAAAAATGTATTTATCTACAAGTTTATCACTAAAAATACTGTTGAAGAAAAGATCCTTGCTTTACAAAACCGAAAGCGCAAGGTAGCAGAGTCTCTGATCACGACTGAAGAAAGTTTCGTTAAATCTTTAACTGCAAAAGATATTGAAGAAATTTTAAGTTGACTTTTTTGAGCCAACTTTAGGAAGAGTGAGTTGATACTTAACAGCAAATGTCCGTATCAAAATGATCACACCGACACTGATAAAGGAATTCATATTATCATCAACATTGATAAGTTTCAGTAATACGAAAACAGCTGCCCCAGATAAACAGGCGGTAGCGTAGATTTCTTTCTTAAAAATAAGCGGTACCTCATTGATCAGGGTATCTCTGATAACCCCGCCCATTACAGCTGAAAACATGCCCATGATGATGGCCGCAAGTGGTGCGACGTCATAAAATAAAGCTTTCTGAACTCCAACTACGGTATAGAGAGCAATACCCAGAGTATCAAAGAGGAAAAAAGTACGGCGGTATTTTAAGATATAATATTTAAAAGAGATTGCGATGATCACACCCAAGGTTATGGCGATCAGATAATTCCCATCAACCACCCAGGTAGGGCGAACACCCAGGATCATATCCCGGAGAGTACCTCCACCCACAGCGGTTACGAAACCTGTAAACGTCACACCAAATATATCACGGTACATGTTTTTATCAGATGCCGCCAATGCACCCGACACTGCGAATACCAAAGTTCCGAGAAGGTCGATATAATAAGGTAATTGCATACTGAACTCTAAAATAGAAAATAATGAATCAATTTATGAATATCGGTTAATTATGAATCTGCCTTCATAATAACCATGATTTCAGATATCATTCAGAATACAAAGATATTCTTCAAGGCTGATAAAATGTGCACCCATACTTTCCAGGTGACTGGTGTGTACCTGGCAATCAATCAGTTTAAAATTTTTCTGTTGGCATAAAGAAATCAAAGCTGCTTTTGATGCATTACTGACATGTGAGAACATGCTTTCTCCACAAAAAACATGATTAACCAGAACACCATACAAACCCCCAACCAAAAGATCGCTATCCCACACTTCGACAGAATGAGCATATCCAAGATCATATAAATTAATGTAAGCCATCTTCATTTCTGCGGTAATCCAGGTACCTTCCTGCCCCTTCCTGCTGGAATTAGCACAGGCATTTATCACCTCAGTAAAAGCCTGATCGTAAGTGATTCTGAATCTGCCGGATTGTAAAACCTTAAGCATCGAAGCAGACAATTTCAATTTATCAGGAAACAATACAAATCGCTCATTTGGTGCATACCATAATATTGGATCATCCTCAGAATACCAGGGAAAAATACCATTGCGGTAGGCCAAAAGTAGCCTTTGAGCTGACAAATCACCTCCAATTGCAAGCAAACCATCCTCATCGGCGCGTTCAGGGGCAGGGAACCAGATCTTATTTTCCGATAATTGGATGATCATTCTTGACAGGTATTGGATTCATTAATTTAAAGAAATAAGAATATACAATGTAACTATATTAAAGCAGCCGCATATAGTACCAATGATCCCAAGTTGTTTTTATCCTTTACGAATAATATCATTAAAAATAATCAACCATTAAAAACACAGTTTACATCGGCAACCAAATAACAAAATAATTGCCCCCAACAAACTAGCAAGCTTCAACATAGTAAATTTTGCGGACAAGCAGTAAAGAATTGAAAAAACATACAGGATGGACAATCCCTGATTTCTACCGGACCAATATGAATCCGATCTGTCTGGATTTACATTGCAGGATTAATTACAATGCTGCTCAATTAAAGATGCCGATTTATCGCTTCCAAGCCTTCTGATGATATTAAAGTCTTCGCATGCCCCTTCAAAATCTTCTTGTTTTAGCTTACGCTGCCCCTGCTTTAATAGACGGTCAATGAATTTCTCATCGTATCCTAACTGGTATTTAAGTGCCGCCATCCGCATTTCTCCTGCTTCATCGCTAAGTCCGGCTACTTTCTTATCATAATAATTAAAGATTACCTCGCTCATTCCCCTTCTCGCCTGATAGGCATTGATTGCAGCACTAATTTCATCCTTTGAAAGCTGTTCACATTTAAAGTCACGCAGCGTAAAATTTACAGGTAAAACCATCGAGACCAGTGTGTCATAATTTGCAGGTATTATCCACTTTCCTGAAGTCAGGCGAACAACACGCAATGCCTCAAGATCAAGATCGGTACCAAAGCCTTTCTGCACTTCTGACTGGTAGATACGACCTTGTTTATTCAACCTGAAACTAATATTAACTGTGCCCTGAAGACAATTGTCTCTGGAGTACTCCGGATAGATCATGACATTGTAAATAAAGGTGCTTAGGTTTTTGCCCTTAAATACCGGTTGATCATCAGTGAAGAATGATGATAGAAGCAGGAATAGAATAAAAATGAAGTTGAAGGCCATATTCTAATTTAACGATAAAATAGGGTTATGATTATTAATGTCAGGTTAATTTAATCAGGCAAACAGATACCAATAATTATAAATGTAATGAGAAAGGGCTCCGGCAACAACAAAAAGATGCCAGATTTCATGACTATGTATGTTTTTTCCCATAGGTTTATCCTTATAATAGAAGATGGTTCCCCCAATATAGAAGATACCTCCAATAAGCATCCAGGCAATTGCCAAGAAGCTCAATTTATTTGCCATTTCATTCATTAAGGGAACAATTAATGCCCCCATTGCGATATATATCCCAAGTGAAAGTCCCTTATGCTGCAGCCGATTAAAAATCTTTAAAGTACATCCGGCTAATGCAATAGTCCAGATCATTCCGAACAGGGTCCATCGGGTGTAGCCATCAAAAACAAGTAAAGCCGTTGGGGTGTATGAGCCGGCAATCATCAGATAAATGCAGCAATGATCGATCTTTTGCCAGAATCTAACCTCTGCCTCGGTATTGGGGTAACTATGATAAATGGAACTTATACCAAACAGAACTACTGTGCAGATTCCATAAACCCATGCCGCTGTATATTCAATTGGCAGATCTGCCCGGTTCAAAAGGAGAAAAGTTCCGGGTATTGCCAGGATGGCCGGTATAACATGGGTATAGAAATTTACTGGCTCACGTATCGTTCTCATTTCAATCAATCATCCTGGCCAGGTTCTTCTGCCTGACGAGGCTCTTTACTGATCTTTTCAAAGAGCTTATCCATTTTTTCAACATACTCACTGGTGTCATCCAGAAAGAATTCAAGATGTGGAACTATTCGTACCTGATCCTTGATACGGTTTCCTAATTTATACCGGATTTCGTTGGAATGAGATTTAATGGTATTTAATGCCAATGAATTATTGGTGCTGTTAAAAAAGCTAAGATAAACTCTGGCTATAGCCAGATCGGGAGAAACCCTCACTTTGGTTATTGTTACCATGATATTGGGTAAAAAATTCAATCCCTCCCGCTGGAATATCTCAGCCAGATCTTTCTGAATAACTCCTGCAAACTTCTGTTGACGTTTAGATTCCATAAAATTGGGGATTAAAATAGTTTATAAATTACAAAAATCAATCAGATTGATTTTGCTATATTAAATACACATTCACAATAGCTTAACGATCAATAAAGCAATTTATCGTATGGATATCGTACTGTATGAATTGCCTTAACCTTTTCATACAACAATAACCTGAATTCTTCAATATTCTCTTTATTCAATGCCGATATGAAAATTGCCGGATTTCTGTCCTTATTCATCCAGCTGTTTTTAAAGTCGGCGAGAGTGAGTGGAGGATGCTCGTCTTGCGGGTCGAAATCTGCAGGTTTATAGGCATCAATTTTATTAAATACGGTAATTATCTCTTTATCGATTGCACCCATCTCCTTCAGGGTTTCATTGACAGTATTAATCTGATCTTCAAAATTAGGATGTGAAATATCGACCACATGTATTAAAATATCAGCTTCACGGACCTCATCAAGTGTTGATTTAAAACATTCAATGAGATGATGAGGCAATTTGCGAATGAAACCTACTGTATCTGAAAGCAAAAAGGGCAAATTCTCTATTACCACTTTTCTAACTGTAGTATCCAAAGTTGCAAAAAGTTTATTTTCGGCAAATACTTCCGATTTAGAGATCATATTCATGATCGTTGACTTGCCAACATTTGTATATCCAACGAGCGAAACCCTTACAAGCTGAGCCCGGTTCTTCCTTTGAGTAAGATTTTGCTTGTCAATTTCTTTTAAGCGCTCTTTTAATAAAGATATTTTATTCAGAATTAAACGACGGTCAGTTTCGATCTGGCTTTCTCCCGGACCACGCATACCGATGCCACCCTTCTGCCGCTCAAGGTGGGTCCATAAACGAGTTAAGCGTGGAAGTAAATATTGTAGTTGTGCGAGCTCAACCTGAGTTTTTGCCTGAGATGTTTGCGCCCTTTTCGCAAAAATATCCAGAATCAGGTTACTACGATCGAGTATCTTTACCTGCAGTTCATTTTCGATATTCCTGAGTTGGGAAGGAGAAAGTTCATCATCAAAAATGACCATGTCAATCTCTTCAGACTTAACATAGGCATTTATTTCTTCGAGTTTACCCGTTCCAACAAATGTAGCCCGATCAGGACGCTGCATCCGTTGTGTAAATGACTTTTGTGTTTCGCCGCCGGCAGTTTCAACTAAAAATTTCAGCTCATCCAAATACTCATGGGTTTGCTCTTCTGTCTCACCAGGTGTAATTATACCTACAAGAACTGCTCTTTCGGGCTTAGGTTCAGTATCGAAAAATTTTTGTCTGGGCATTTATATGTATTAATTATTGCAAAGATAAGGGTTTGACCCGGAGTAATTGAACAGCATGCTGTCAGAATATACCAGGCAAATCTTAAAGATATATGTCTTTAGATCCGGGATACAAACTCTTCCATTGCCTTGCCAGGATCACTTTCCTTCATGAAGTTTTCTCCGATTAAAAAGCCATCAAACCCTGCAGCTCTTAAATCCTTAATTGCTTTTGGATCACTGATTCCACTTTCAGAAATTTTCAAAAACCGGGATGGAATATGCTCAACAAGGTCATAAGAATGTTGTACTGAAACTGAGAAATCGCCCAGATTTCTGTTGTTAACACCAACAGCGTCCAAATCATCGCAAATACTCCGGTCCAATTCTTCTCTGTTATGAACCTCAAGAAGGACATTAAGACCCAAATCTTTGGCGCATTTTGCAAGCTTTCGAACCTCTGCAGGAGGTAAAATAGCTGCAATCAGCAAAATAATATCCGCTCCCATTGATTTGGCTTCTATGATCTGGTATTCATCAAGCATGAAGTCTTTCCTCAATAAAGGCAATTTATTTACCCTTCTTGCTTCGAGAAGATCTTCATCTTTACCACCAAAAAAACTCTGATCGGTCAGGACTGAAAGTGCAGAAGCCCCGGCAGCAGCATAACCATTGGTAACCTCTTCAACAGACAGATGGTCGTTTATAATTCCTTTGGATGGAGATTGGCGTTTAAACTCAGCAATGATCCCTGTCAGGGCAGGATCTAAAATAAAATCACGAAGAACATAGCAGTCCCGTGAAAATAAGTCGCTCATCTTAAGCTGCTCCAACTTAGTTTTAAGCTTTGCTGTTCTAATTTCTTCTCTTTTCTTTAAAACGATCTTATCGAGAATATTTCCGCTCGCAGAGTTCTTAGAATTTATATCACTTGTAGTCATATCATCAAAAATTTTAGATCAGCTGAGCCAGTTAGAGATCATTAGTTTCCCATGTTCAGTAAGCACAGATTCAGGATGAAACTGTACTCCTCTTACATCCAGCGTGCGATGACTCAATGCCATGATCACACCTTCAGGATCTGTGGCTGTTATATTGATCACATCAGGAACAAGGTCATTCCTGACTGCCCATGAATGATATCTCCCAACCTTAAAATGTTTAGGACAGTCTTGAAATAATTTTTCATTTTCATCAAGTACATTAATCTCTGTGGCTCTTCCATGTACCGGACGGGAAAGGTTGTATAATTCACCTCCAAAAACTTCTGCAATTGCCTGTAAACCCAGACAAATACCCAGAATACTCTTTGTTGGCGAATATGCCCGAATTACATCCAGCAAGAGGCCTGATTCTGATGGAATCCCAGGTCCGGGCGAAAGCAAGATTTTTTCAAAATCGTTTACGTCTGCAAGCTTGAATTTATCATTTCTCCAAACTGTTGCCTGATGCCCTGTTTCATGCAGAAGATGTACCAGATTGAAGGTAAAAGAGTCGTAATTGTCAATAACGAGTATGTTCATCTATACTATTTCTATTAAAATTATCAATTTTATTGAGGTCGGAGGTCGGAGTTATGAGGTCGGAAGTATGAAACCTGCATCAGATTTCAGACCTCAAACCTCAGACTTCTTATATTTCCCCCGCCATCTCCAGAGCCTTCCTTAGTGCAGCTATTTTATTATTCACCTCATTCAACTCACTTTGAGGGTCTGAATCTGCTACAATCCCGGCACCTGCCTGATAATGCAGCACATTGTTCTGGCTGAGGAATGAGCGGATCATAATTGCATGATTAAAATCACCGTTAAAACCCATGAATCCAATTGCCCCGCTATAAAACCCCCGCCTCTGTCCTTCAAAACGATCAATAAGCTGCATTGCCATGTACTTGGGTGCTCCGCTAAGTGTTCCTGCAGGATAGGTATCCCCTACAACATCGAAAGGGTCCACTGAACTCTGAAGCTGTCCGGTAACTTTAGAAACCATATGAATCAGGTGTGAATAGTATTGGATCTCTTTAAATGACTTCACTTCAACTTTATCACAATGTCTGCTCAGATCATTTCGGGCAAGGTCAACCAGCATCACATGCTCTGCATTTTCTTTGACATCCTTTTTAAGGTTCTCAGCGAGTTGGGCATCCTGAATACTGTCTCCGGTTCTTTTAAAAGTACCGGCAATCGGGTAAATAGTTGCTACATTATTCTTAATTGTAATTTGTGCCTCGGGAGAAGATCCGAATAACTTAAAATCGCCATAATCAAAATAAAACAGATATGGAGAAGGATTTATAGACCTTAAGGCACGGTAAACATTAAATTCGTCCCCTAAGAATGGTTTAGAAAAGGCTCTTGAAGGCACGATCTGAAATACATCTCCACGGTAAACATGCTTTTTTACATTTTCAACAAGGCTAATAAACTGCTCATCTGTAAAATTTGATTTTTCCTCCCCATTCAGACTGAATTTATACTCCGGAAAATTTTTATTCTGGATAAGGTACTGAATCTTCTCCAGGCCGTCGGGTGCATTCTTTTCTGTCCGGTGTTCCAGCAGAAATAATTCATTTTTGAAATGATCAATGACAATAATATACCTGTAAACATGATATTGCATCAATGGAATATCCCGGCCATCTGCAGGTTTTGAGTGTAATTTGATATCCTCAAAATGCTCTACGCTTTCATATGCAAAATATCCGAATAAGCCATTAGATATAAATTTAAAAACATCAGTTGATGCTGATTCAAACTGCTTTCTGAATGTTGAAATCTGTTTCTTTAGTTCAAGATCTTTCAAAGGATATTGCTCCCTTTCACCATCCGGGAAATAGGTCTCCAATTTATCAGCGGTTAATACTATACCTGCAATTGGATCGCAGCAAACATAGCTCAGACTATCTTCTCTGCTATGATAGTCAGAACTTTCAAGCAAAATACTGTTCGGGAACACATCGCGTAAACGCAAATAGATACTTACCGGGGTTGTGGTATCGGCAAGCAATTTCTTGTAGGAAGTGTATAATTTATATTTCTTCATTTCATTTATGTTGACTGATCAGGATTACGATTTTTTGCAATCACAGACCATAAAAAAACCCGGCGTCTCATGGCGTCGGGTTTTATATTTTTAAGGTTTTGCTTGATTAAAATTGATCAAAATACCTGTTCCCTGCGCCCTTTTCTAAAGTGCACCACCAATTCGCTGTATTTTGTTTAATGTTCATTAATCACAAAAATATAAAGAAATTTGACAATGCAAATTTTTTCGATTTTATATATTATTTTCTGTCTACGGCAGTACGGTATTGTTTATCCAAAAATTGGGCGACCACTTTGGTAAATCGCTACCAAAATGACCAAAACCGCTAAACCATAGTACAATGCAATCGATCTGTGTTTACTAAAACCATCTGCCGCTTTTTTGGAACGGGAATGACCAACAGTAATCAGAACAATTGCAAACAGCATCATCACTGAATGTTCTACAGTCCAGTATCGGGTCATTGTATCTTTCATCGCTTCGCCCATATTGGAATAATTTACTAACGGACTAAAAAAATACAGGATCAGTCCAACAAGAAACTGGGTATGAGTAGAGATCATCGCAAATAAATTCAATTTGCGGTTGGTTTGTGTGTATGGCTTTTTACCAAATAATCCAATTATGGCCAATAATAGCGCAATAGCTAGTAACAAAAGGACTATATATCTAAGTCCGGAATGTAAGCCTAATAATGTTGAGTACATATCTTTTAATTTTATATCCAAAGTAAAGAAAAAACCTGCATTAATAACAAAGCAAAATGTGTTTATCGGGCATCAAGGTAAATAGCTTCGGGGCTACTGGTTAGATCTGCAATTACCGAAGGTGCGATATTTCCTGTTGCTGAGTAATTGAAAACGAGAATTTTACGTCTTGCCTTTTCAGCAATATAGATCAGATCTTTACCTTCCCGGTCGTCCCAGGCCACATCAACAGGATTTCCAAGACCGGTAAGAGCGCCCCTTATCGTCCTTGAAGGAGCAACCGGCGGACCTGATTCAGTAAATTTTGAATTTGCATCTGTGATTATATGAATGGAACCATCAGTATCAAAACCTGTTGCTGTTGCTTCGGCTATATCAGTCAAAATAAGAACATCCCTCGAGGATGAGTAGGTAATTCCATGGAGCCTTCTGGCACCGCTCACCGTAATTTTCTTAGTTGTAAGTATTTGACCGACTGCCAGGGCAGAGGCGCTTTCAAATAGTTGTACTTCAGCCCTCGTCTGATCGATCACTACAAAAAGCCGGTCATTGTCAAGATGAATACCCCAGGGCTGTCCATTAAGCTTTAACTTCTTATCAGCTAATACAATATCTTTAAGAGTGCTTACCTTATTATATACATAAATTGCACTATCGATATTGCTGGATATGTACAAAATATCTCTGGATCGATCAAAAGCTATTTCACGTGCACTCAATAAACCCTCATGAATAAATGAACTCTTAAGCACCAGGCTTCCGTCGGTATTTACCTTAAAGGTTTTGATATTTTTATTAACTCTGCTAACCTGAAAGACAACACCTGAATAGGGATCAAATAGAATTCCGTTACCGTCAGGTAATTGAGAATTGAACTTATATGGCTCGCTAAATTTAGCCTGATTGGCAGGATCAAATATCAGTGTATTATTAACTGAGGCATCAGTATCTGCATTCGAAACATACAATCTTGAAACCGTACTTTTTGGCATCGCTTCATTATCATCTTTCACACAGGAGGAAAAGATGAGCGAAGGAAGAAAACAGATGATCGTAAAAAACAGGATTCTTGGTTTCATATTGAGTTCCAAAGTTAAGAGTTGAAACGAATAAATTTCAAGCTATTTTGGAGTTGGTAAAAACTTTAAATAAAATAAGCTCCTGATGGGCAGGAGCTTATTTAAACTAACCAATTATAAACCTGTTGAATAAGGTTTGCTGTAAGGGAAGGAGTCGAACCTTCACGAAGCAGTTATTTCCCGGTTAAGGTATTTCCCAGATCTTCGCCACCGAGACGAGGAGGTGTGTCTGCCAAATTTCACCACCTTACAGTGTGTAAACAATCATTTTCTGATTGCTTATAACAAATGTAAGTATAAGCCACATTCTTTGCAAATTTTTTAATGAATTATTTTAATTATTATTTATTTGATAATTTAAATTACAATAAATTATCAATTTAGTAATTGAATGATAATATTTAAGCCAAAAATTTCAAACCTGTTAATAATACAATCAAAGATTTTGAAATTGAAATAAAACGGTTTCGCATTAAATAAAATAAGCTCCTGATGGGCAGGAGCTTATTTAAACTAACCAATTATAAACCTGTTGAATAAGGTTTGCTGTAGGGGAAGGATTCGAACCTCCACGAAGCAGTTATTTCCCTTTACGGTATTTCCCAAATCTTCGCCACCGAGACGAGGAGGTGTGTCTGCCAAATTTCACCACCCTACAGTGTGTAAGCAAGCTTTTTCTGATTGCTTGTTACAAATGTAAATAAACTTCTAATTTCTTGCAAATATTTTAATGATTTGATTTAATTTTTATGTTATTATTAATATTGATATTAAATTGATGCCAATATCGTAATTTGTCTGAAAAATAGGAGGTTTAAATTTCAATATTGATAAAGGGAATAAGGTTAGGCTAGGCCGTATTTAGGTTCGTTGATTGGTATGTGACAAAAATATTTATTCTTGAATCACCAGAAGGGTAATGATCTGGAAAGCAGGTGCTGTGATTCTTTAGTATGGGCAGCCGGGCTCTACCCCCGGACTTGATCCGGGATTTCGCTGCGATCACGTTTAGATGGCAGGGATGTGCTGCTATTAAGTTAGTTGCCCGATATAGATAGGCATTCTCATTCTAAACTGTGCAAGCTGCCGCACCAAAGAACTTCTGTCCTGTTAATATAAACCGGATCACAGCATTAGCCTTTGCCAGCAGATAAATTTCAATTCAAATGTAATTTTATTGGCAAAGCTACTGCGCCCGCCCGGCTGAAGCCATTCGGACGGGGAGAGCCGGTAACCAGGAACATAGAGACACAGGCCCTGCTTTTCAAAAAAATCTATGAACTATGTGATATATTATATGTTCCTCATTCGAAAAGCTATTATATTGATTTAATGAAATTACTTGGTTAACCGGATGTCAATCTAAATTAAAATAACCGGCATCTCCTCTACCAGTATCCCGCTAATAAAATAAGCTCCTGATGGGCAGGAGCTTATTTAAACTAACCAATTATAAACCTGTTGAATAAGGTTTGCTGTAGGGGAAGGAGTCGAACCTTCACGAAGCAGTTATTTCCCAATTAAGGTATTTCCCAGATCTTCGCCACCGAGACGAGGAGGTGTGTCTGCCAAATTTCACCACCCTACAGTGTGTAAACAATCTATTGCTGATTGCTTAACACGAATGTAATACATTCCCCATTTATTGCAAATATTTTAATAAACTATTTTAATTTTTACATAAACTATAATTATATTGCGTAATTATTAATAATTCTATAATTAAAAATGGAAAATAGAAGCCAAAATTTCGAACTTGACAATCTGGACACACAAATACTCTGCATATTGATGGAAGATGCCACAATCCCTTACACTGAAATTGCTAAGAAATTGATTGTTTCGGGTGGAACTATTCATGTAAGGATGAAAAAAATGCATGATATGGGGGTTATTAAAGGTTCTCATCTCATCATTGATCCGCAAAAGATTGGATATGATATCTGTGCGTTTTTAGGTATTTATCTTGAAAAAGGATCTCAATATAAAGATGCGGTTGAAAACCTCAGGAAAATTAAAGAAGTTGTAGAACTCCATTATACTACCGGCTCATACAGTATGTTTGCCAAGATAATCTGCAGAGATACTAATCATCTGAGGCAGGTACTTAATGAAGATATACAAGGTGTAAAAGGGATTCAGCGGACTGAAACCCTTATTTCGCTGGAAGAAAGTATCAAACGTCAGATAACGCTTTAACGCATTAAAAAGCCCTCCCGGAACTAATCCTGAAGGGCTTTTTTGTATAATTTATATGCTTCTATGCTTCTTTGTATAGCACGCTTTTTACAGCAGCAATTACCCGTTCAGGATTAGGAAGCGCTTCCTTAATCAATGTAGGTGCATAAGGAAGCGGAACATCGGCACAAACAACTCTCAGAACCGGCGCATCTAAATAATCAAATGCATCTTTTTGCACTTTGAAAGTAACTTCAGTAGCTATTGAACCTAAAGGCCACGCTTCTTCAACAAACACCATGCGATTGGTTTTCTTTACAGAATTAATCACAGTATCGTAATCGATTGGACGAATTGTACGCAAATCAATTACTTCAGCATTAATTCCTTCTTTCGTCAATTCTTCAACTGCTGGCATAACGACTCTTGAAAGCATTTTTCCAAATGTTACAATGGTTACATCAGTACCTTCTTTAACTATATTAGCCTTACCGATCGGAAGATAATACTCTTCTTCAGGCACTTCACCTTTATCACCATACATTACTTCGGATTCCATAAAAATTACCGGATCCGGATCCAGAATTGCTTGTTTCAATAAACCTTTTGCATCATAAGGGGTAGATGGAACAACCACCTTTAAGCCCGGGCAGTTTGCATACCAACTGTCAAAATTCTGTGAATGCTGAGCACCCAATTGACCAGCATTACCTGTTGGCCCACGGAAAACAATCGGACATGAAAACTGACCACCACTCATGCTAAGCACTTTTGCTGCTGCATTGATTACCTGATCAATTGCTACAAGGGAGAAATTAAAGGTCATGAACTCAACAATAGGACTCAACCCGTTCATTGCAGCACCAATACTGATTCCGGTAAAACCTAATTCAGCAATCGGGGTGTCAATAACCCTCTTGGCACCAAACTCGTCTAGCATTCCCTGACTAACTTTGTATGCTCCGTTATATTCAGCAACTTCTTCACCCATTAAAAAGATCTTATCGTTCTTACGCATTTCTTCATTTAATGCTTCACGAAGTGCCTCTCTGAATTGTATTTCTCTCATGTGTAAAATCAAATTTTGGAACGCAAATATAAGTTTAATGTTTGAAAACCATACTGAATTGGAAAGCTGGGATTGGCAATGTTACAAATACCTGTCAAACATTACAATTTAACTAATGCTAGCGATGCCAAAGAGAACCTGAAATTGCGAAATAGGTCAATTATAACATGAAATAATTGTCTATTAACCAGAATAATGAACATCCAGTACTAATTAAAAAAATCAGTCCCAGACATAACGTTCATCATATTCCACCTGATTCTTTTTTAAAATGGATCTGAACTCTTCCTGAAATGTCTTTTAATAATGATGCTCGTGCTGATTGGCAATGTATCGGGTTACCACATCCATTCCCTTATAATTTACAGAAAATGCACCATAACCATTCTGCCAGTAAAAATTCTTAAGAGATTCATCTTTGGTTTTCATCCATTTTGATGAATGTGATTTGAGTTCTTCAAGTAATTTCATCAGGGCAATTTTCTTGGAAAGCATGCACAGAACATGAATATGATCTGTATATCCGCCAATTTTTACAGGAAAACATTCCAGATTATAACAAATCCCCCATAAATATCGATGCAACTCATCCTCAAAAGGGGGCTTAATTAAAGGCTCCCTGTATTTAGTACTGAATACAATATGGAGGTAATTTTTTACGAGTGACTGTCCCATTATAATTAAGATTAAATCTCAATTTAACGCATTACACTTTAATCACGCCCCTTCAGGGCTGGTTTGTGCTAATCTATTTATTTAACGGTTTATATCTCGGGCAGAGCTTCGCAATGCCCTATAGATATACCGCCCCTTCAGGGCTAATATTTATCAGGTCAGAAATGTCTGACATTCTGCGATCCGAAGGTATATCCTTCAAGCCCTGAATGGGCGAAATACTATCAACGAAGGGTGTAGCCCTGAGTAGGAGAACATGGTGAAGCCTTGAGAAGAGAGTAATGCATTATACATTCAAAAGAGAGCCCTACCTCTGACAAATCCCCTTAAACGAGCAGTAAGTACAATTGTCAATATTTGCAGTTTGCCTGAATGGCACCGAAGTGTCGAATAACTCATTAAGCTTTTCCTTTAGTTTCTGTGAAAACTGATCTTTTAGTCCAGCAAGATTCTCATCCCTTAGTATAAGCTTATCCTTTGTCTTATCAATAAACTGAGTTCCCAGGCTGAAATCTTTCACGGTATAAAGGTGTGGCTCTACCTGACTTACATTCCTGGCCTTCTCATACACCAGAGTGTAAAAGAGCGTTTGAAGCAGTGCTTTATTCTGACCTTTGCCTTCTTCAGCAAACAAACCTTCAAAATCACCATACTTTAACTGATCTTTTCCGGTTTTATAATCTACGATCCGCGTTTTATTATGATGAATATCTACTCTGTCAATGATACCCATTAACCTAACCTGCTCTTCCCTGCCGGCAACTTCAATTGAAAATAGTGGAGTATAGGCATCCCTGTCTTCAAGTTCCTTTATTATAAAAGGAGCAATATGCTCATCATGACGCAATACTTTTAATGCATATTGCTCAATTACCTTTATGATTATTTGCTGCAATGCACTCTGCTGAAGTTCATAATCCGGATCGAGTTTCAGTTCCTGAATCATAGCGGCTTTAGACATTGCGGGCAATAGTTTTTCACGTTGCCTGATGTATTCTGCGGTCACTTCTTTCCCAAGCGAATCACGATAAAAAATTTCCATCACTGTATGCAGCATAGTTCCTACAGTATGGGGACCGATCTCATCTGGCAGATCCTTTGGCTCTGCCAAGCCTGCTATTTTGCCGAAGAAGAACTTCAGCGAACAGCTTACATAGTCTGTAAATGCCGATGCAGAGATCTTCTTATCGTATTTGCTTTCAGAATTTCTTTTTAAATAAGTCCGGAGTTTATCCAGCACCGGGCCGCTTTTACTGACTTCAATACCCTGTTGGGCTGAAGTAACAATTGGCTGATTCTGTTGTAAAACATGAGTAAACTTACAGGATGTTTCAAATTCGAGCTGTTTTATAAATCTGCTTTCTTCTCCGCTACTTCCTGCCTTATCATCAGTAACCCCAACATAAATGAGGGTAACTTTCTTTGCGCAGTGCAGTAATCGGTAAAAGAAATAAGCAAAAATCGAGTTTTGGTTTTCCAGAACCGGTAGGGCAAAAGCCCTTCTGACATTATCCGGTATAAATGAAGGGCTTATACTAACCTTAGGAAGTACACCCTCATTCATTCCCAGTATTATTAGTTCATCAAAATCAAGACAACGGCTTTCGAGCAGGCCCATAACCTGCAATCCTGATAAAGGTTCGCCATCAAAAGGGACTGTGAGTCCTGCCAAAGCCCTTCTGATTGTTCTAAGTACAAATCCCGCGTTTATCTCAGGTATTGCGCCTGCATTCCCAATCTCTGCAAAACTATCTGAGAGTACATTCAGCGTTTTAACCGCTTCAGCAATCAGTAAACTTTCAAGCTTCCGCAGAACAGCAATCTGTTCTGAAACCAGCAAAAGCAAGCTCCCCAAATTCCTGATTGTATCGGCAGGACATTCAAACGGACTGAACGTGAGTCCGGCAACTTTATTGAGGCCTCTCAGATCCTGAAGTCTAAACCTGGCTTTCTTTTCTTCAATAATCTCTTTATGGATCTTATCTCTGAGTTCAATACCGGTGGCAAGCAGAGGATTAAATATATAAGTCAGCACTTTGGGATAAGCAATGGAAATCTTATCACCTGAGTCTATTTCTTCCTGAATATTGAGCCAGAGATCACATAAACCAAATACTGCCGACTGTTCAAATGGATAACCCATAGTGATATTCAGACTTTCATCATCAACTGTTTGAAGAACAGGAAGTAATAGACTCTCATCAGCAAGTATGATCGCTTTTGAAGCTGGGTCATTCTTATCCTGGCTTCCAGGCAATAGTTCTGAAAGTAGTTTGCCCTGAGCTATTTTACCTAAAGCCTGAATTATTGTAAATTCCTTTTGGGGATCATCAATGCGGTTTCCGGCGATCGAAAACTGGTTTTCGAGACCTACCGTATTGATGTTTCTCCTTATAAAATATCCGGCTTCCTGAATATTATCTGAAAAATAATGCTCGTCGGCATCAAAATAAAATGAGCAGCGACCTTCATCCTGCCAGGATTTGAACAAAATTTCCTCTGCTCTTGATAAGGCGTTAAAGCCTACAAAAGCAACATGGCTGAACTGATCTAAAAATCCCTGACCAGAGTCCTTTCCCTCGGCAAGGTTGCGGTACATTTTTGCACTGCTAACCAGCCCCTGCTCTGCCAGTCTTTTATGGAAATTCTGGTAGAGATCAGGCATCCGATGCCACATTTCAATGAATTTTTCCTGAACCTTGTTCTGCTTTTCCTGAGAAAATGACGACCAGAAACTCTCCATAAAGGCAAGTTGTTCCTCTTCAAAATTCGGAAACTGCTGTTCCAGTTCAGCGATATTGCCTATCAGATTAAAAACCTTAACAGGATCGGCCATGTAATAATCAATCTGTGAAAAATCTGAGACAATGATCTCAGCCAATGGATAAAAGACATCGGCACTTACAGGTTCTTTACCTTCCTTTTTTAATAGAATATTGTATTCAGAATAGAGTATAAAGAATTGCTTTAACTGAGATGCGCAAACCAGACTTGTTGACTCAGAAAAAAATTGCTGAATCGTGTAAAATTGGGGACTCCAGATGGGCTTGCCGCTAATCTCTGCCAGGTACTTCCGCAGAAATAATTGAGGTCGTTTATTATTGAATACAATAGCAACATCCTGAAGATCCTTTCCGAAGCGGTTCAATAGATCTTCTGCAACCCGGTACAAAAATTTATCTGATGATTTATTCTCCATGCTCAGACTTTCTGCAGTTTACGATCCTGAGCATACCATAAATAGGCATCAACCTGCTCAAATTCCCCCATTTTCATCAGATTATCGCGATAAAGGCTGATATCTGCAATGTATTTATTGTTTTGTGCCCCGAATTTAAAATCCAGTAAAACTGCGCTTTTCTCAAATACAAACAGTTTATCCGGCCTTTTAACAGTTCCTGAATCAATGATCATATCCTTTTCACTGATAACCGATTTAGCGGTTTTAAACCATTTCTTAATTTCTTCCTGAAGCAGAACATCCCCAACAGCCTGCCTGATCTCTTCCCTTTCTGATTCTCTAATGAGGCCCTCCTGAACTTTTTCAGATATGAGTTTATTCAGATCTTCGGTACCGCTCAAGGTTTCCAACAATTTATGCATTACAATTCCCTTGCGTTGTTTTGCATTGAACCAGGAATCCTCTTTCATACTGTTTCGCTTAAATCGCTCTGTTAGCTGATCATTCACATGATATTTATGAATTCTTAAGGATTCATGTTCTGAACTTGCATCTGAATCCGGAATCAGAGCCGGAAGCTCCCCCATAAAGTAAAGAGTATCTTCTGATTCAAACTGCAGATCGCCGGTATCTCCATTCTCGAATAAGCCTGAAAGTATCGACTGCATATTCTTTGTCGCATTTTCTTTACCATCCTTCTTCTTAACCGGAACATTTGGGCAAATCAGACAGAGATAATCCTTTGCCCTGGTTGTGGCCACATACATGGTGTTAATCACATCCATATAACCCAGCATGACTTCTTCAAAGTAATCAGGAGCAAATACAGTAGTTGCCAATCCCTTACTTAGGTCTACCGGAAGAGATTTAAACTGCTCAAAACCAGCAGGTTTAGCATCAGCCCATAATAGATTCTTTAATCGTCCATTTGAGGAAGTCACAAAGTTCCAGCTGAGAAAAGGCACGATCACTGCTTTGAATTCAAGTCCCTTGGATTTATGAACTGTCATTACCTGAACCGCATCCTGACTTTCTGAAGAAGGCAAGGCCTTGCCCGAGCCTTCATTATCCCACCATTCCAAAAATGAACCGATCCCCTGATCTCCGGCAGCGGCAAACACAGCAACCTGATCCCTGAAGGCTAGAAGAAAAGGAATCAGATATTCAGAATCAGCAATTCCGAGATGGTAAATATTAATCAATCGCTCTGTGAGTTCACCCACCGGCAGATGCTTGAATGAATTTAAACCTGAGCATAATTCGGGAGGTAATATATCATCCATTGAAGATATTGGGCCGGAAGCCATATTCATCCAATGATCGCTGTCTACATCGATCAGGATATTATCAGGATTTCGAATCTGAGCCCACAGTCGCGCACATTCAGCCTTAAATATTCCGCTCTCAGATTCCCTGATAGTCAATAATCGGAAGGTTGAGATTAATAATGCAATTGCAGAATTGTTCATAATCTTCAGTGCCTCTCCCGATATTATCTGGAAGGATTTTCCTGCTGCTTCAGTCAGCCGTTCCTGATTCTCCTTCTGAAAAATACAATCAAGAATTTCCACTGCTTCCCGATTTGACCGAACCAGAATACCAATGTCCCTCATTGAAACACCCAACTTTAAAAGCTCTGTCAATTTTTCAATGGTATATTCTGCTGCTTCAGACTGCTCTTCCTCTTCATACTGCTCATCGCCCGGAAAAGATCCGGGCTTCTTTGAGAAGAATTTCACTTCGATTTTCCCTCCGGGTAGTGTTTTATCTGTTATTTCCTGATGACTACCTTCGTAAGCCTTGATTATCATGTTAACGTTCTCTATTTCCCATGAATCGTGCAGGTATTCAGGTGCGGTTTCATAAAAATTATCATTCAGGTTCTGCTGCAAAATGGCGGGCAGACTACTATATAGAAAATTATTAAAGCGAATGATGTTTTCAGCACTTCTGCGATTATAAATCAGATTCTCTTCAGCCACATTACCCTCAAGGAGATCTCTTTTCAAATGACTATGCAGAATCCGCCAGTCGCCGTTTCTCCAGCGATAAATTGATTGTTTAACATCTCCTACAACCAGATGAGCCGAGCGTGTACCTTGCGAACCTTCTGCAATCGCATTTTTAAGCAAGGGCAAAAAGTTCATCCATTGAAATGTACTGGTATCCTGAAACTCATCAAAGAGGAAATGCTTAAACTTGTTGCCTGTTTTCTCCCATATAAATGAAGGATTATCTGCATCAGAGCCTGTTATGCCCTTCAAAAGCTGCTGTGCATCTGAGATCAGCAAAGCCCGTTTTTCTGAACGGTAATCCTTCAAAAGATCAGCCATTCGCTGCATCAAACGGAGGTATGAACCGTTCCTATTGATGGCCAGATAAGTATTATAAATCTCTATACCATCATCATAATATGCAATTAATTGAGCCATAAGCGGATTTATTTGCTCATACAGATGCTCCACGAAGCTAATATCCTTCAATGCAGAGTTTGGCCATTGATCAAAATTATTCAATAATTTCTTAAGGGTTTCAACTCTTGCAAAGTCCCCCTGAATGATTTTATCTAATTTTAATAGCGGATTATTTGTCTTCCCACCCAGATCTTTTGATTCAATCCCCGATGCAGCAAAAAGTTTTGCAATACTGCTGGTTCGCTCAACGATCTCTTCACCGAAGGTATTAATACCTTTTTTTACCTGATTGCGTAGCGCATTGAATTCCTTCGTCTGATCGGGCCCCATAGCCTGCATAGCTTCCTGAAAGGGATAGTAACGTTCCTTAAATATTTCGTTGGCAAGCTCTTTTAATGCACGATTATAATCCCAGTCATGTCCATCACTAATACGATCAATCGCAAGGCCTGTCACCCATTCCAAAAGTTCAGAATCCTTTTCAAGCTGAAGATTCAATGCAACAACAAGCTCATCTTTTACTTTTTCCTGATTCATTTCAAGCTTATAACCACTATCGATATTGAGCTCAAAAGCAAAGCTTCTGATCAATTGTTGTACAAAACCATCGATGGTACTGACCGAAAAGCGGCTGTAATTATGTAAAATGTCAGCATATATTTCTGAGGATTTGGCCTTAACCTCCTGATCGCTCAATTCCGGGTAACTTTCTTTCAGGATTGTGCTGAATTTCGATTTTTCATATCCGAAGCGGGCAAGTTCCCCGAGCGCTCCAAGAATACGCTCCTTCATTTCGGCAGTTGCTTTATTTGTAAAAGTAACCGCCAGAATTTCACGATACTTGCCCTTCCCGCTAAAAAGCAAAACCAGATAATGCGCTGTCAGGGCAAAAGTTTTACCTGAGCCCGCTGAGGCACGGACTAATTTAAGGGCCTTTTGCTGAGACATATCTGAATTGGGTTTGAAAGGTTTTTAAATGCTGGCCATTGAGTCATAGAATCATAAAAATATTGATTTTATTGATCAATCATGCATTTCCATATCATTGATTAAGGCATTAAAAAAGCCGGCATAAGATGCCGGCCTGAATAGAATAAGAAGACTATTTTTTCTTCAAATTAAAATAGTGGACTATTTCTGAGTGATTCCGTCACCATTTTTAAAATCCGGACTAACAGCTACTGGTAATTTTCCGTTAGCTTTAAGTTCACCGGTAATTACTTTTACAGCAGCCCTTTGTGCTTCATCTGAATTCTGATAATTAACAATTAAAGTTTTCGCCTTTTCAATTCCCGGAAGTCCGGTAATGGCATACGGATTCGCAAAGATTGTAAACATACTATTCATTCCAGCTATATCAGCAATCAGTGATTTGAGGCCGGCATTATAATCAAGGACCGCTCCCGGACGTCTTCTCGTGTCATGAATACTTACAATAATCTGATCATATGCTTTCAATTCTGCCCTGACATTATTTACATCGCTATCAGAAGCATCTTTGGGTAATAAAAAGAGCAGTGAATTCGGCAAGAAGGGCTTTATTGAATTCTGGAAAGTCGTCAAACCAGTGGCCCCCATACTCACCAGGGCAGTTTTCTTGCTTAAGTCCAGATTTTTGATCTTTTCATCCCCATTCAAAATCGTAACTGCGGCATCTGCCAGCTGCTGATTAAGCTGCTTTGCTTCAGGTCGATTCAGATCGGAAATGATATTTTCAGGGTTGACAAGCTGCTTATTCGATAAACCAGACCAATATTTGGCCATCAGCACCTTTCTGACACTGGCATTGATGCGTTCCCAACTGAGCTGTTTGGATTTAATCGCCTGACGCACCAGTTTTACTGCTCTTTTGGAATTACCAGATAGTTCAATAACATCGAGTCCGGCAATCAGACCAAGCACATCACTTTCTCCTTCCGGAAAAAATTTCGCCACCCCTTTCATCTCCATCGCATCCGAAAAAATGATTCCCCTAAATCCAAGATCCTCCTTCAAAAGGCCGGTCACAATTGGACGTGAAAGCGTTGAGGGTAAATTGGGAGTATTATCAAGAACCGGGATACTCATGTGTGCAACCATGATACCTGAGGCTCCCTCTTTGATTAACTCCCTGAAAGGATATAGCTCCAGCGAGTCCAATCGCTCACGGGTAAATGGCAATTGCGGCAGGTCATGATGTGAATCAACATCCGTATCGCCATGTCCGGGAAAATGCTTGACACTAACCAGAACATTATTGTCCTGAAGTCCTTTCATATAGGCAGTAACTTTTGCCGCAACATTGTATTTATTATCACCAAATGAACGGATTCCAATAACAGGATTCTTTGGATTATTATTGATATCAGCAACCGGGGCGAAGTTCACCTGCATCCCAATACGTTTAAAGTCCATGGCCACCTGCTTACCCATTTCATAGATCAGCTTATTATCCTGAATCGCTCCCAGAGTTAATTGGTAAGGATAAGATATTGTACTATCAAGTCTCATCCCCAAACCCCATTCAGCATCCATCGAAATCAACAATGGCACTTTAGAAACAGATTGGTAGCGGTTGGTCAGTACAGCCTGCCTGGCAGGTCCCCCCTGAAAAAACACCAGTCCGCCGATCCGTTCTTTACGGATCACATTTGCAATTGAATCTTCAAATGCTTTCCCCTTATCAGTATGAGCCCTGACCATAAATAACTGAGCGATACGCTCACGCTTGCTTAATTTTCTAAAAACAGCGTCAACCCAGTCATTAGGGTCATCTAATGAACTTATAAAAGAACTCTGAGTTTGAGCAATGCTGATCAGCGGAGCTATCAGTAAGGCAAAAAATACAAGGTGTTTTAAATTTTTATACATGTTGAAGGGTGAATAATTTTGTGAAATTATCAATTAAGAAAGATAATTAAGCCAAACAGCGTGAATAAAAAAGTTATACCCAGGCTTAAACAGACGCTGAAAAGCCATATAGAAAGTTTATCTGTCAATCGCTTGCTCAGGAATCTGTATAGAATATAAATCCCGGCCATGTTCAGGAGGATAAAAATTAGGCCTGCCCAGGCTATTACTTCGGTAATCATCATAAAATGTCCGATAAAAAATACAATTGAACTTAATCTGAAACTAATTTATCAAAGGATATGGCTTGATTAAAGAGATTCTTACTCGTAAGAGGTCTTATTTCTCTAAATATTACAGCTTGGCATCATTATTTCATATGTAGACCTATAATTAAATAAACATCATTATGAAAAAAGTATTAATTCTAGCTATAGGTGTACTGTTCGCAGGAGCTGCAGAAGCACAAACATTTGGTATTAAAGGAGGTGTAAACTTCTCAAATATCATCAAAACAAACGACAGGAATTTCGACACGCAATTTAAACCGGGTTTAAATGCCGGATTGTTCGTTGATATTCCAGTTGTTGATGGCCTGTCATTTTCCCCTGAACTTATGTTTTCACAAAAAGGGTACAAGACAACAGGATCAAGTTTACTGGGTGTAGCCAATGAATATTCAGTAACCACTAATTTTATTGAAATTCCAATTCTGGCTAAGATCAGTGCAGCAGATAAATTCAGTATTTTTGTTGGTCCACAGGTTTCTTTCCTTGCATCCACTAAAGAGAAATTTACACGTGGAGATGCAACTTACCAGAACAAAATCAGGAATGAAAACGAAAATCTGAAGAAAAGCCTTGTTGGAGGTGTTATTGGATTGGGTGTTGGTCTTACTGATCAATTGAGCTTACAGGGACGTTATGCACTTGACTTCCAGAAGAACAATGAAAATGGATCAAGCGAAACTCCAATGTATAAGAATCAGGTGATTCAAACTAGTTTGGCTTATCGTTTTAAATAATTTAAACATTATTTATTTACAGAAATGCCCCGGCTTGTCCGGGGCATTTTTTGTTCGATTAAAATCGTAATCAGAATTAACGCTCATTAATAATTATCTCAGAGATTAACCAGCCATTATCAGATTTGGTGAATTTCAGGTTAAACCTATAGGAACCAGCAATATCTACCCGATTTCCGCCAATATTCCCGACACCTTCCACATCAAAGTCAGCAGATCCGCCGGCAGCAGCGCCATTAACTTTAAATGCCTTGTTCAAGGCAGCAGATTTACTGATATTATAAATACCTTCTGTAAAGGTGTAGACAATACCTGCTCTGTCAAGGGTATTTCCCGAAGGTTCATACATTTTACAGGTTTCACTCAGGTTGGAAGCGATCCATGCTTTATCCTTTTTCACAATGGCGATCGCAAAACTATCTACCAGGCTTTTAAGCTGATCTTCATCGCTAATTTTTGCATTTGCGGCATAGGCTTCTGATAGCGAAAACGCCACAAAAAGTACCAGTAAGAATTTCTTCAATGGAAAACGGATTATAAATGTTTAGTGATTTCAGGTGACATTGGTGTAACCGCTGAGCGGAAACGGTGGATCAGATTCCCGTCTTCATCAATCAGGAATTTCTCAAAATTCCATTTAATATCACCGGTAAAATCAGGATTTGCGGCAGTTGTGAGGTGCTTAAACAGCGGACTGATGTCATCCCCTTTTACGCTGCTTTTTTCAGCCAGGGGAAAAGTAACCCCAAAATTCTTCTGGCAAAACTCCTTGATGTTTAAGTTTTCACCAGGCTCCTGACCTCCGAAATTGTTTGCAGGAAATCCGATTACCACAAGTTTATCCTTGTAAGTATCAGCAAGTTTCTGAAGATCAGCATATTGCTTGGTATAACCACATTTTGAGGCTGTATTAACTATTAAGACTTTCTTGCCTTTATACTTTTTCAGGTCAAGTGTCTTTCCATCAATATTCTGAACCTTAAAGGTATATATTGAAGGAGGTGTTGTAATGAACATTGCGAGTACTAAGAGTAGTGTTTTCATGAGTTAAATGTAAAATATAAAAACTGAATAAATATCAAAAGATTGGCTGATGAATTAAAACTAACAATTATCTGACAATAAGAGCTTTAAGTTTAGGTTTTTAAGATTTTTTTTACTTGATCAGGATCCCTACGGCAATCCCAAACCATAAGTATCAGAATGTGCTTCTCAAGCAATTCGTAAAAAATAATATAGTCTAAAATTATAAATGCTTTTACCCCCTCTGCATCAGTATTTTTACCAATAAGGGGCTGCCTTCTATTAATTCAGCTGAATCTTTGAAAACACGAAGGAGTTTTTTGCTGTAATCAGATGATTGATTTCTTTCGTCATAAAACTGTTTAATTCGTTTTATGTTACGTTTTGCAACAACAGACCAGACAAGCGGCTTTGTCACTCAAAATTCATTAAAAAGGTCATCTGTTGAATGAAAATTTCCTTTTTCATACTCCGTTTTGGCTTCTTTAAAGGCATCTTTCTGCTCATTGTTAATCCTGATAAATCTGGATTCCACTTCAATGCTATGAATTAAATTCCTAATGCTTTCTAAAACCCTGTTATCGTTAATTTCCAGGATTTCTTTGATCAGGTTTTCTTTCAATGTTGCCATTTAATTGATTTAGTATGTTTCCTGAGAATATTATAGCTCAATTATCAAATTTAACATTTTGACTAACAATTCTGACAATAGAAAATCATTATGAACCAAATTATTTGGGAGGCAATTCCAATAATACAAACTGACTGGTATTTTCAATTGAGTTCCTCATAGAAAAAGATTGTCTCCTTTTAATCGCAAAAAAACTTCCCGGCTTGAGGTTTTGAAGCCCGGTTTTTCCATTTTGCCTTATTTCCAATGTGGAGGCATTTAGGGAGATCAAAACTAGGGATTGCTTTTTAATTTTTGCTTTAAAATCAATTCCTTTTAAAAGATTTAGCCGGTAAGCCCTTACCCAATTCGTGTCAATTTCCAATTTAAGGTTTGGTAAGATCAATGGCTTTTGATCAAAAGTCGCCCCTTTCATTAATAGCTCCACGTCCATCACATGAAAAGTATCTTTATCTGCGTTCCATACACGATGGGTACGGTTATTTGGTGGCGCTAAATTTTCAAATCGAATTTCTCCTGCTTTAGATTTACCGGCTACGGGTAATTCTCCCTGCACCTGTGAACCGGTAATTGTGTTTGAAAGCCTGATAAAAAATGATGGTGTATTATGAATATGATATTGGGAGGTGTCGCCCGGAGGTACCAGAACATTCAGGATCCGTATTTCATTGTTTTGAAAAACTGGCCGGTGCCGGGGTTCTTCGTGCACAAGAACCTGTGCCTGTAAAGCATGTAGGCTACTTACCAAAACAAGAAAGAATAATATGCTTCGGAAACTTAATTTGATATAAATCATTCTTTACAAGCTAGTTAATGCTCCTTCTTAGGTAATGCCCTGTATTCGTTTGTAAGTTTTATTAATTCCAAATGTCATTCATTTCCGTGAGTACTATTGGTCTACCATCAGTTACGACAATGGTATGTTCATGCTGAGCCATAAAGCCTCCCTTATTTCCTACCATTGTCCAACCGTCATTGAGGGTTTCGGCAAATGTTGAGCTTGTGGAAATAAATGTTTCAATGGCAACGACAGAATTCTTCTTAAATCTTGCAGGATTAAAACGGTCTCTGTAATTCGCTATTTCGCCAGGTTCTTCGTGAAGGCTTCTTCCTATTCCGTGTCCTGTCAGGTTTTTTATCACTTTATAACCATATTTCTTGGCTTCGGTTTCTATCAGATGCCCGATGTCTGCAATGCGAACTCCGCCTTTTATATTGAATATGGCCTTATGTAAAATCTGCTTTGAAGCATCTATCAATTTTTGGTATTGCCTGGTATCTTCGCCAATGACAAATGAACTACCGTTGTCGGACCAAAACCCATTAAGCTCGGCCGAAACATCAATATTCACTAAATCGCCCTCTTTCAGTATTCTTTTGTCGGATGGAATACCATGACAAAACTCATTATTCACACTGATGCAGGTGCAGCCCGGAAATTGATAAGTTAAAAATGGAGCTGATTTTGCTCCAAAATCTGATAGTATTGCTGCTCCATAGTTATCCAATTGCTTTGTGCTCATACCGGCTTGAGCATAGTTTCTCATTTCTTTCAGGGTGAAAGCTACAGCCTCACTTGCCTTTTGCATCCCGATCAATTCCTCTTCTTTTGATATTGACATGGTTGTTTAATTTTTGCTTGTATAGTGCCTATTGCCCAACTGCGCACAGTAATATTTAATATTAGAGTAATCTCTTATCCCATACAAAGTCTTCCGAACTTTTTAAGACAATACTTTTTGTGAATTGTGGATGTTTCTTATTTATAATATAATTATGCTCCTGGGAAATTATCGCAGAAGGGACTTTAAGAATTAATGATTCCAAAGAATTATACCAATTTGATCCAATTTCCTGTAATTCGACATAAGCTTCAATAGTTTTCCAATTGCCCGGTAAATCCTTAATGTCAATTTCTTTTATCTGCGTTTTGTCAGTAATTGAAATAGTCAATAATTTATAAGGGCTAGAAAAATTTATTCCGGATCTGTGTACTACTGTTTCCAATGTAGACAGAGCCCGACTGCTCCCTGTATAAATAACAAATTCATCCTTCTTATTCCATCTGTTTGCAGCTCCTGAAGCAGTTAAAGACCTGGCGTACTTTTCTTTACAAATTTTGAATACTTCCATGACTTAAACATTATCGCCATACTCAATAGCTGTAAGCCTATCGTCAACAAATTTAATTCCGCTAATTGTTTCCAGAAATTCCTTTGGAGCTTTATTGTCAAGAAAATAATTCTCTGCCAATATCCACCGATCAAAATTCTCTGCTGATTCAAAGACATCTATTCCATGTTTGTATAGAGAAATTAATAATACCAGGTGTTCTTTAATATTATCTTTTGAAACACTTTCAGGTTTTCTATATGCTCTTAAAGTTTTAGAATTTATATTTAACCAATCAGAAATGATTTCATCATTAAGGGTTGTTAATTGTTTAAAATAATTAAAATATACCCAGTTAATATTATTCTGTCTCAAATAGAAAAGAACCTTTGTAAAATTACTGATCTCCGGAATCTCTGCAATCCCTTCGGTACTTACAGTTTTAAATAAGGTTTCCATAATTCTTTTTTCTTCAAAAATAAAGAAAAATTACTTTACATGAACGGTAATTTTACCGCATATTTTATTAAAAATGAAATATTACTACCGCAATGAAGAAATATCCCGGATTTTGAAGAGATTAATATGGTTTTCTTTCTGCTATTATGGATGAGAAATCTATATCAGCTATATATAACGACATGCCCTGCGGAAGATGCCGAATAGCAAATACCTCATTCGTACCCCTGGAGTTTATGATGAAGTGGAATTTGGGTTATTTTTATCAAAAATCCGCCGGAAAGGCTCCAGATTTTGGCCTATAAAATCCTCAGGAAACCTTTCCTCATCGGGCAATCCCACCGCCAGGTTTTCATCATTTGAAGGCCAGTAATTAGTGCGGAAAATAAAATCCCAAACACTCAGTGTAATTCCATAATTAAAACCATTAGGATGGCTTGGGGGAAGGTGTTTGGCATGGTGCCAAAGGTGCATCTGCGGACCGTTAAAAAGGTATTTGAATTTTCCCAGCGGGATATTCAGGTTAGCATGCCCCAGCTGACCTGCCACCAGGGTAAAAATATGGACGATGAAGAAGTCGCTGATGCCAAATCCTATCATCGCTAAGGGAATATATTCAAGTGTGCGATAAATAATGTTTTCCATCCAATGGTAGCGGAGTAAAGCAGCAAAACCCATTTCCTTGGTGCTATGATGCACTTTATGGAACTCCCACATCCAGTCAACATGATGATACATGCGGTGTATACCCCACTGCATAAAATCGCGCAAAACAAAGATAATAAGCAATTGCACCCATCCCGGCAGGTTTCCAACCTGAATGGCAACAAGACTAACCCAGAAAATCGTTAAAAGCCTGCACGGCGACCATCGACAGGGCATTGTAGGCCAGGAGGGAAAAGAGAAAGTAATTCCAAAAAAGGTAAAAGATATCCAGCCAGAAATGATCGCGAATGAGGGCTTGATTTTTGCGCCATGGAAAGGCAATCTCGGCTAAATAAATAAGCAGTGAGGCAGCGATCAGCCAGTAAAAATAGTTATGCCAGCCCGGATTTAGAATTTCATTGAAAAAGTAATTTGCATAGCCTGTATAGCCATCTATCATTACTTTGAAATACTTTTCCACGCTGCAAAGATTGAAATTTTTGTTTGGAAATTATGCTTGAACCTCTTTGGTATTATTAAGACTCTACTGGACATACATAACTCTACAATAATGGCTTAATTATGAGCCTTTGGATTAGAAATCCAAATTATCTATGTATTCGACATGCCCTGCGGAACATGTCGAACAGCGGAGTTATTGGTGTCCACAGCCAAATAAATAACTCTTTACTTCACGTTTGAGGCTGATATTTTTCGTCCTGCGTCAATTAGAATTATGTTTGGTTTGTTGTCCATCTTTAACTCCTTTAAAGTTTTCGTTACTTTTCTAAACTCACTATTGTCAAAGTAGAGAATGACCTTTATGGAATTCTGTGTGTTGTTAGCCTGCTCGTAAATTTCTACTTGTTTGGCTAAATTTTGTTTGAGTTTAGAATTTGAAGCAAGTTTGAATTCAATTATTGTTTTGTCATTTGAACCTTTTGAAACTGAGTAGTCAACTGGTCCACGTCCGTTGTTTGGTTCTCTGTTAACGTCAAAGTCAGAAGCATACCAAGTCAATCTATATATGATTTGCAAGTCTTCTTCTCTTTTGATTGGTTGGTGGTCAATGTAAAATAGTCTGTAGCCGTCATTGTTTTCAATAACTTGTTTAAGAAAATTTACTCGTTTCAATGCCTCCTGAAATGATGCATTTGGGTTGATTTTATAAAACTCTGTCTGTTCGATTAAGTTCTCAACGAATTTGCTTATCTGAAGGATAAACATTGTTTCAACTTCTTCAACTCTTTGCTTTGATACATTTTTAGCTCCTTCCTTGTTTTCCTCCTTCTGTTTTATATACCACTTAATGATTTCAGGGAAATTTCTAATTGTCTGCTGAATTGCTAGAGTGATTTCCTTTTGGGTATTTTTTTTGTTCTTTGGTGGCTTCGGTAACGTTTTTTGGAAGTAATTTAAAATCTCATTTCTCAATTGGTCATTCGGAATGCTATTACAAATTCGTCTAAAGTCGCCTCGTAAATCATTACTATTGATCCAATTATCGTCTTTCGTTAGTATATCTCTTGGAGTAAGTAGAACATAGTCGTTAAAAATAAATGGAAGCGTAAATTCCTTTGGCATCCAGCGTTCCAATTCGTAATCAAAATATACTTTGTCAACTTTTACAACTCGAAGTTGCTTTTGGTCAATGTTTGCCTTAGCAAAGGTTTCTGTATATGATAGTAAAAACTCCTTTGTCAAGTTTGTTGTGAAGTCACTTATATTATCTTTTCCAACTCCAATTTCAAAAAGTCCTGCCTTTTCTAAATGTGAGCTTTGGGTAATTCTTTCTTTTCCCAAGTCGTCAAATACGATGTGCATAGACGAGGACATTGCTCTACCAAACTTTTCTCCTAAACCACTTCCGCCATTTCCAACTTTGCTGTATCCAAACCAATTTTGCTTAACCTCTGGAAATAGATACCAAGATTTAATTTGTGAAATGTCAGTTATACCTGCTTCCGATTTTGATTTAAGAAATGTCAAGTAAGCCAATATACTTTTGTGTAGTTCTAAATATTCTGGCTTCTTGCTGCCAAATAATAAAAATGGGTCAATAAAAAGAGGAAGGTCGTTAATAAGGGATAAGTTAAATGCACCATAGTTTTCTAAGGTGTCTGTCGGGATGTTGAAAAAGTCAGTAAAGTATATTTTCATTTTGTCTCTGTCTGTTGGTTCGGTGTCGCACGAATATTGCCGCTAACTTATGGCTTGCTTCAATCCACTCCTCATATAAACGAATCTAACCGTTAATCCCCTGAATATCAACACATAAACCTATTTAAATAAAAAGCCCCACCATTTCCGGCAGGGCTTCAAATATTATTCAGAACGATAGCTGGATTGCATTCTTATCGACACCTTCCAACTCTCAATTCTCAACTTTCAACTCTCAATTAACTACATCCCCCCTGCGTTCCGCAGTTCAAACACTTGTAACAAGTACCCGATCTCACCATAATATGGCCGCAATTACCACAGGCAGGTGCGTCAGACTGACCGCCGCCTGAGATATCCAGAACCGGCTTCAGTTTAATGCTTGAGGTGGTGGAAGATACTGTTACTGATGCCTCAATAAAAGAGTTTGAAGTATCAGGATTCACGTCATTATCAGTCATTTGAGGATTTCCAACAATGGCTTTCTGCTCGGTGATCACATGAACCAGGTCTGTACGGCCCAAGTACTCATAACCCAGCATTCTGAACATATAATCTACTATTGAAGTAGCGCTCTTGATATTATCGTGTCCTGTAACCATACCAGATGGCTCAAAACGGGTAAAGGTAAATTTATCAACAAACTCTTCAAGTGGGACTCCATACTGCAGACCAACTGACACTGCAATAGAGAAACAGTTCATCAGGGAGCGGAAAGTTGCACCTTCCTTGTGCATATCCACAAAAATCTCTCCTAATGTGCCATCTTCATATTCTCCGGTACGAACGAATACGGTTTGTCCGCCAACGGCAGCTTTCTGTGTGAACCCGCCACGTTTACCAGGCAGGTTTTTACGCTCCACAACTGAAGATAACTGACGTTTGAACGTAGTATCGGTAGAACGCTCAAGGATCGCTCTGGCAGCATCTAAAACCTGCTCAGCAGTAAGATCGCTCAGTCTGACGTTTGCAGCTTCTCCAAGTACTTCTTCTACAGTATCCAGCTTATCTTCCTTACTATCGGATGATTTGGTAGATAATGGCTGAGATAATTTACAACCATCGCGGTAGAGGGCGTTTGCCTTCAAAGCAAGTTTCCATGACAATTCATAGCAATCTTTGATTTCATCTACTGTGGCCTCATTTGGCAGGTTGACAGTTTTAGAGATCGCACCCGAAAGGAAAGGTTGTGCTGCAGCCATCATTTTGATGTGGCCGTGTGCATGAATATAACGCTCGCCTTTCTGACCGCATTTATTCGCACAGTCAAAAATTGGGTAATGCTCTTCTTTCAAATATGGAGCACCTTCAACGGTCATGGTTCCACAGATATATTCATTAGCTTCTGCAATCTGCTGACGGTTAAAACCAATTGCACGTAAAAGATTGAAATCAGAAGAAGAATATTGCTCAGATTTAAATCCTAAACGGTTTAAACACTCCTCACCAAGACTCCACTGGTTGAATACAAAACCAATTTCGAAGGCTGCTAGCAATGATTTGTCAATTTTCTCGAGTTCATCCTGATTAAAGCCTTTGGCAGCAAGACTGTTGAAGTTGATATGCGGAGCACCCTCTAATGTAGCTGCACCTTTTGCATAATTTACAATTGCCTGAATTTCATGCTCTTTGTATCCCTGATTACGAAGCGCAGCAGGAACTCCCTGGTTAATGATCTTGAAATAACCACCACCTGACAATTTTTTAAATTTAACCAATGCAAAATCAGGCTCAATACCGGTTGTATCACAATCCATTACCAAACCGATTGTTCCTGTTGGTGCAATAACTGTGGTCTGAGCATTACGATAACCGTATTTCTCGCCCAGCTCAACAGCTTTATCCCATGAATTGCAGGCCGCTGATAATAAATAATCAGGGCAGAATTTAGGATCAATTCCCGGAGGCGCAATCTCAAGTCCTTCGTAAGCATCGTTATTGTATGCAGCATAGCGGTGGTTACGCATAACCCTGAGCATATGCTTTTTGTTCTCTTCAAATTTCTTGAAAGTACCCAACTCTTTCGCCATTTCTGCCGAAGTTGAGTAGGCTGTACCGGTCATGATTGCAGTGATCGCACCGCCAATTGCCCGGGCTTTATCACTATCGTAAGGAATTCCGGCAACCATCAGCATAGAGCCGAGGTTAGCATATCCCAATCCAAGCGTACGGTAATCATAAGATAACTGTGCCACTTCTTTGGATGGGAACTGTGCCATCAGTACCGAAATTTCAAGAACTACGGTCCATACACGGCAGGCATGCTCGAAACCTTTGACATCAAATACCAGTGTAGACGGATCGAAGAAATGCGCTAGGTTAATAGAAGCCAGGTTACAGGCTGTATTATCCAGGAACATGTATTCTGAACATGGGTTTGAGGCATTGATACGTCCGCCTTCAGGGCAGGTATGCCATTCGTTGATCGTAGTATCGTATTGAATTCCAGGATCGGCGCAAGCCCATGCTGCGAAAGCAATATCCTGCCATAATTTTTCGGCTGAGATCGATTTTACCGGCTGACCTGTGATTCTTCCGATCAGATCCCAGTTTGCACCATCTTCAAGTGATTTGAAGAAGGTATTTGGAACACGTACGGAGTTGTTTGAATTCTGTCCGGATACGGTACGGTAAGCTTCACCTTCATAATCTGAAGAATAACCTGCGGCAATTAAAGCAGCAACTTTTTTCTCTTCTTCAACTTTCCAGTTTACAAAACCTTCAATTTCAGGGTGATCCAGATCAAGACATACCATTTTCGCGGCACGGCGTGTAGTACCACCAGATTTGATTGCACCTGCTGCACGGTCACCGATTTTCAGGAATGACATCAGGCCAGAAGAATAACCACCGCCCGAAAGTTTTTCACTTTCGCCGCGTATCGCTGAAAAGTTAGTTCCAACTCCTGAACCGTATTTAAATATTCTGGCTTCTCTAACCCAAAGGTCCATGATACCGCCATCATTCACCAAATCATCACTTACTGAAAGGATGAAACAGGCGTGAGGCTGAGGACGCTCGTAGGCGGAAGTTGATTTTTCTAATTTATCTGTGTCCGGATTTACGAAATAGTGTCCCTGAGGCTTACCTGTAATTCCGTAAGAGCTGTGCAATCCGGTATTGAACCACTGTGGTGAATTTGGTGCGGCTAACTGACCAACGATTGTATAAACCAATTCATCGTAAAAAATGCCAGCATCTTCCTTGCTTGCGAAATAATTGTAACGCTCACCCCATGATCTCCAGCAATGAGCCATACGATGCGCAACCTGTTTGATGCTGTTTTCAGATGAGGTTGATCCATCTGGCTGCGGCACTCCGGCTTTGCGGAAATACTTCTGGGCTAAAATGTCCGTCGCCACCTGGCTCCAGGTTTCGGGCACTTCTACATTTTTCATTTCGAAAACAGCATCACCCGCCGGGTTACGAATAACCGAAGTACGTTTCTCGTATTTGAATAGATCATATACGTTTACCCCCTGTTTGGTGAAATATCTTTGGAACTTAAGACCTTTTCCTGTTCCTTTTGCCGCTGAGTTTGTAGAAGCTTTAGCCATAAAAAAATGATTTAATGTTGTAATTGAGTTAGTTACCCTTAAAAAAAATGTTTGGGGGTTTTTAATCAAATCTATCAGTTGGAGGCATTTATACCGAATCAGAGTTTTCCACAGATTGTTAGTGTATCTGCACCCCAACACTTAATGAGTTAGTAATAGCGTGATTTAAAGCTATTTAACTATGTTGAAAACTCTAAAAAATGGGGATTTTGGAGCGTTTTTGTTACACCCGTTTACACACTAAAAAAGCCGGCTTATTTAATAAATTTTATGGCTAAAATCTGCTACTAAACTTGCCAGCATTGAACCAGAAATTAATTAATCAACAGTGACGGCTAAAAATAAAATCTATGATTAATTATAAAATTAGTCCGCCTTTGCGGCGGAAGGGCACTTACTTTTCCCTGCAGCTGGAAAAGTAAGCAAAAGAGCCGCGGCTTCCCGGTATTTGTTGTAAATCCACACTTTTTCCTATTGGTGCAATCCAAGCCGTGTTTTTGGCAGTCTAAAAGTTGAATGAATCTGCAACACTTCTCCGGATTGCTTAACCGCAGTGAATTATGATTGTCAATCCTGGGAAAAAGTGCGCCTTTCCTGCCAAATCCCGAAATGCCGATCCCTGCAAACGGCAATACCAGTAATTTATGAACGGTTGTTAGCCCAGAGCACTGCCCCTGCTAACATTCATATCCGATTAAAGATTCCGAAGGACGATTCAATCCCCAGTGCCAGCAAAATCAAAAAAAAGAAGCAGATTCTTTCAAATAGTACTTCCGAGCATTAGATTTTGGGATAATACCCGGAATGCTTTCATAATCAGATATCCCCCAAAAGCAGCGATCGCTTTTTTTTTGATGTGTGGGGGATTGTGACCAAGGCACCTAGGGATTGAAGAAGGCTTTTGTTCCTTTTGGCCTTCAAAAGGAATTCGCCCCCCGGCAATGGAGGGAAGCAAAGTTAAGTGGGATATCTAATTTTGAAATTAGCTAAACCATCAATTTGAAAACCCTAAATTGAAACCCGCTTAAAGTAAACTGGCGATTATTAAAGCAGTTCCTATCCATTCTTCCATCTTCAAAAGTTTTAATTTATTAACACATTGTTAAAAACTTGAAGATTTAGAAATAGTTTGATAAGAACTATATTTGGGAAAACAAAAAGAGGAAGAACAGCTGGAACTGCCTTCCTCTATACATCCATACAAACGGACGTTGGTTTGTAAATTGACCCGAGATTGATTCACTGATACAAAGAGTGTTTTCTTTTAGCACACAGTAATAGTAGCGCTTATCTCATTTGTAAAATTACCTCACAGTCAGAGAGTTATCGAATCAGAGTTTTCCACAGATTGTTAGCGTATCTGCACCCCAATACTTAATCAGTTAGTAATAGCATGATTTAAAGGTACTTAACTATGTGGAAAACTCTAAAAATAGGGCATTTCAGGCCATTTTTACTACACCCATTTACACAATAAAAAAGCCGGCAAAAGCCGGCTTTTTTATTGAATTTTTAAGGTTGTTTATGCCCACATCAGACTATTCAGGCTGCCCCAACTAATCAACAATTGTAACCTTGATCATATTAGTCTTTCCTTTCTTCTCGATAGGAATGGCGGCGGTATTGATGACCACATTGCCCGGTTCGACCAGCTTCTCAGCTTTCAGGATCTGATTTACATCCCGGATTGTTTTATCTGTACTATCGAATTTATCGTAATAGAATC
>Ga0209512_1001092_pt1 | contig 36216 bp, 21 predicted proteins | sample frozenSSSSmetaG_FD_184142 | JGI IMG/M metagenome (GOLD analysis project Ga0209512, IMG submission 184142) | Glacier valley bacterial and archeal communities from Borup Fiord, Nunavut, Canada, to study Microbial Dark Matter (Phase II) -... | ecosystem: Environmental > Aquatic > Freshwater > Ice >...
TTCACCCTTTTCAAAAAAATTCAAAGAAATAAGACAAATGGAGGACGACGAATGAGATACTGTCTGATTATTTTAATGGCCATTCTGGCTTTTTCCTGTTCTCATAACAAAGTCCCCAAGGGGATACTAACAGACAGGGAAATCACCCCGGTTTTAATAGAGCTTCATCTGGCCGAGGCGATTTATAACCAGCGTTACGCGTTGGAGATTACGCGTGAAAACTATCAGGAAGACCTGTATCTCACAATACTAAAAAAATACAAGCTGGACCGGACGGTATTTGAAGCGTCGGTATTATATTATGGCAAGCATCCTGATAAATACAAACCAATTTATGATGAAGTGCTGAACCATCTCAACGAAATGGAAGTAAAAGCCAAGATTAAGGACTCCATTGACGCCAGAAATCCCGTCGTGAAACCCATTTCCAATGACACGGTGGCCGTGAAAGATACGGCTCAGACTATAAAAACAGATTCTGTCGTAATAACGAAGGACTCCATCAAGTTATTGGATGTTAAGTCAAAGACGAACAAAATAATCCGAAATCAAAACCGGGTACCAAAGAACGGCGCTAAAGATTCTGCGCAGGTTATAAAATAGCTGATATGCGTAAATTATCAGCCCATTATATCATCACCGGAACCGGTGCTGTACTCGTAAAAGGAATTATCATTTTGTCCGACGATGGTACTGTAATTGATATCATCGACACAAAAGGGGAACTCGATGAGATGGCCAATGTTGAGTTTTACAGCGGTGTTCTGATCCCCGGATTCGTGAATGCCCATTGCCACCTTGAGTTATCACATTTGCGGAACGTATTCCCGGAAAAGACGGGATTACCCGGTTTCCTGAAAAATGTGGTCGAACTACGTAATCTGGAAGAAAGCAGGGTGATTGAAGCCGCACAAAAAGCCGATTTTGAGATGTTTAAAAACGGAGTTGTTGCGGTAGGTGATATTTCGAATACCAGCACGACCTTTCAGTTGAAATCGAAATCAAGAATAGCTTATCACACATTTATTGAAGCACTTGGCTTTTCACCGCAGCGAGCTGAAAAAGCTTTCGCATGGGCAAAGTATTGTTTCGAAGATACACAATCATATGGATTAAGCGCGTCAGTAGTTCCACATGCGCCTTATTCGATCTCCAAAGAACTGTTTGATAAGATTGCTGAATTTGCGGTCATTCAACAATCCATTTTATCCTTGCATAGTCAGGAATCTTCCGAAGAAGATGATTTATATTTTTCAGGTGATGGAGAAATCGTCCGGCACCTGACTGAGAACCTTGCCCTTGATCTGTCATTTTTTAAACCTACCGGAAAAACAGCACTTGAAAGTGTAATTAACTGGTTACCTAAGGAAAACAAACTCCTGCTTGTCCACAATATCCGTACCCGGCAAAAAGATATTGACCTGATAGCAAAAACAAGGTCGTTGAATAAAACATGGTTTGTACTTTGTCCCGGTTCAAATCTTTACATCGAAGACCGGCTCCCTGATATTGACCTTTTCCGGCGAAATAAGCTTCAGATTTGCATTGGAACCGACAGTCTCTCGTCGAACCACCAGCTTTCGATGCTTGCAGAAATAAAAACCATTCAGGCTAACTTTCCTTCAATTCCATTGGACGAAATCGTAACCTGGGCCACACGTAACGGAGCAGAAGCACTGGAATTGAGCGATTGGGCAGGAACCATTGAACAAGGGAAGAAACCAGGCATCAACCTGATCACCGGGATGGATTTGCAGCATCTTCAATTGCTGCCTCAGTCTAAAGTAAAAAGGTTGATTTAATTGATTACTTTTCGGTACGGAATTAACTTTATAAATTTTACAGATTATTGCATGTCGACTTTTCTTTTTGATCAAACGATATTTGGACCAATCAATAGCCGAAGATTAGGCATTTCTTTGGGAATTAATTTACTTCCAAACGATTCGAAACTTTGCTCTTTCGACTGCATCTATTGCGAATGCGGATGGAACCCCGAGAAGGGAACAGTAAAAGCGATTCTTCCAACCCGAAATAAGGTAAAAAGAATGCTCCGGGAGAAACTTTCGGAGATGAAAAAAGAAGGCGTTTTACCCGACGTAATCACTTTTGCGGGCAATGGTGAGCCCACGATGCATAACGACTTTGCAGGAATTATTGATGATACCATTCTGCTAAGAGATGAATTATGTCCTGGTGCAAAGATCGCCGTGCTTTCGAATTCAACGATGTTGCATAAGCCCAAAGTAGTTGAAGCGCTTAAGAAAATAGAAGATAATATACTGAAACTGGACTCAGGACTCGTTGAGACCATCCAATTACTCGATCAGCCTGTCGGACGATTCAATTTGCAAAGTGTCATCAACAACATTCAGCAATTTAATGGTCAGTCGATTATCCAAACCATGTTTATCAGGGGAAATTTCAACGGTGCAGAGATCGACAACACGACCGGGCCGGAACTGAAAGCGTGGATTGATGTTCTCCAACAGATTCGTCCCCGGCTTGTGATGATTTACACAATTGCCCGCGATACACCTGCCAACGATCTTCGCAAAGTTTCGACAGAAGAACTGGAAACAATTGCTGATCGGGTAGTAAAAGAAACCGGGCTTGAGGTTCAGGTAAGCGGATAGAAGAAAGAGGGAGAGACTGGGAGAGGGTGTGAGAAGATAAATGAGAGAATGCGACAATTTGCCATGTTGCGAAGGGGCAAAAGGGCGATGGGGAGAAGATGAGAATACGCGACACTGAAGGTGTCGAATCTGAATAACCCCGGGTCAGGAGGAACAACGCAACCCGGGGAAAAACAGAGCAACAAAACAAGGCGCATCTACAAACGTTAGCTGAAACGAAAACAACATATGCGCCGAAAATTCAAAGGGAAATACAGGATTTGCCAATGTGCTAAATGAAACAATAAATACAATTTAAACGCAACTATTATTAAAGATGAAAATGAAATTATCACTTTTGATTTCCTTGCTGGTGATGTTTGCGCATATCACTTACGCGCAATCCGTCAATAACAAACAGGGTTCGCTGGTGGAATATGTCAATCCGCTGGTGGGGACAGATTCCGATTATGCTTTATCCAATGGAAACACCTATCCGGCAATTGCCTTGCCATGGGGAATGAATTTCTGGACACCACAGACCAATAAAAACGGGAACGGTTGGGGATACATGTATGACGATGTGAAAATCAGGGGATTTAAACAGACCCACCAGCCAAGTCCGTGGATTGGCGATTATGCGGCATTTTCTCTTTTCCCGGAGACAGGGAAATTGATTGTCGAAGAAAATAAGCGTGCTTCGTGGTTTTCGCACAAGGCCGAAACTGCTAAACCTCACTATTACCGCGTATATCTCTCAAATTATGATGTTGTTACCGAAATAACGCCTACCGAACGTGCAGCACAATTCCGCTTTACCTTTCCGGAATCCGATTCGTCTCACATTTTGATCGATGCATTCAACAAAGGTTCGATGGTAAAAATCGACGCTTCGGAAAGAAAAATCACGGGTTACTGCCGAAATAACAGCGGTGGTGTACCCGAAAACTTTCATAATTATTTTGTGATCGTATTTGATAAAGCATTTACCGAGGTTTCGACATGGAAAGACAGTGTTTTAACTGAAGGCAGTACATTTGCTGAAGGAAAACATGTAATGGCTGCGATCTCTTTCAAAACAAAAAAGGGGGAGATTATCAATGCACGCGTTGCCTCATCCTTTATCAGTCCTGAACAGGCCGAGCTGAACCTGACAAGAGAAATTGGCCAAAGCACTTTCGATCAAACAAAAAGCAAAGCAGAAGCTGCCTGGAACAAAGAACTTGACCGTGTAAAAGTAGAAGGTGGAACGGTTGACCAGAATCGCACTTTTTACACAGCGCTTTACCGCACGATGCTCTTCCCGCGTAAGTTTTATGAACTCGATGCAAATAACAAAATCGTTCATTACAGTCCTTACAATGGGAAAGTTTTACCGGGATACATGTTTACCGACAATGGTTTCTGGGATACCTTCCGTGCCGTGTTCCCCTATTTCACGTTGATGCACCCCACCCTTAGTTCCCACATCATGGAAGGGCTGGCGAATACGTATAACGAAAGTGGCTGGCTTCCTGAATGGGCAAGCCCTGGTCACCGCGATTGCATGGTCGGATCAAACTCTGCTGTCAATATCGCAGATGCTTACCTGAAAGGAATCCGCGGATTTGATATCGCAAAATTGTATGAAGCGATTCAGAAAAACACAAATAATGCCGGACCGTTAACCTCAGTTGGTCGTTTTGGAGTTGAATATTATAACAAGCTGGGATATATCCCCTACAATGTAAAGGTGAATGAAAATGTAGCCCGGACTTTGGAATATTCATTTGCTGACTGGTGTATCTCTAAACTGGCAAAAGATTTAGGCCGTCCACAGGAGGAGATTAAGCTTTTCGAAAAACGGGCGATGAATTACCAGAATGTTTTCGATCCCTCGGTTAATTTTATGCGTGGCAAAAATGAAGATGGCACGTTCCAGTCTCCTTTCCGTCCTGACAAATGGGGTGATGCCTTTACCGAAGGTTCAAGCTGGCACTGGACATGGTGCGTATTTCACGACCCGCAGGGATTGGCAAATTTGATGGGTGGCCGCGAAAAAATGGCGCAACGTCTCGACGAAATGTTCACCTCTGCTCCTACTTTCGATTACTCCTATTATGGATCCCAGATTCACGAGATTACCGAAATGCTGATCTCTAACATGGGCCAATATGCGCATGGAAATCAACCCGTTCAACATGCCATTTATCTCTACGACTACATTGGTCAACCATGGAAAGGACAATATTGGGTTCGTCAGGTAATGGATAAACTTTACAACCCGAATCCTGATGGCCTCTGCGGTGATGAAGACAACGGGCAAACATCTGCATGGTATGTCTTTTCGGCAATGGGCTTCTACCCCGTAGCGCCCGGAACCGGGGAATATGCTTTCGGATCACCGCTGTTTAAAAAAGTCTCCCTTACCCTTGAGAACGGCAAGAAGTTTGAAATCAGTGCCCCGCAGAATAATACGGAAAATGTATATGTCGATAAGATTACCCTCGACGGGAAGGAGTATGGTAAAAACTACATCACCCACAGCGACTTATTGAAAGGTGGAAAAATACAGTTTGACATGACGAAAACCCCGAATAAAACGCGTGGTACCTCTCCCGAAAGCTTCCCTTATTCGTTTTCGAATAAGAAGAATTAATTTTTAGTCATTTTAAAAATAGTTGCTATATTGTGTCCATATATAGCAACTATTTTTTATTTTTGCCGTGATCAATCTAAGAGTCATGCTTGCTCATTTTAAAATTTTACTTTCAGATGAGGTTGATAAGTTTCTTAAGGAACTTGATGAGAAGATCCGAGAGAAAATAATCTATAATATTGATAAGGCAAGGCAGACACTTAATCCAAAATTATTTAAAAAATTAACCCTTGAAATATGGGAGTTTAGAACACAATATCAATCAAAACAATATCGACTTTTTGCCTTTTGGGACAAGACTGATAATAAAAATACATTGGTGGTAACGACCCATGCATTTATTAAAAAGACACAGAAAACCCCAAAATCGGAAATTGAAAAGGCAATGGCAATCAGGGAAATGTATTATAAAAACAGATGATCATGGATACAAAAGATATGAAATTTCACGATTTTGAAGACTTAAAGGACAAATACCTGGGTGTTCCCGGCACAGAAAAACGCGAACAGTACGAGTTTGATTTAAAACTTGACATTTTAGGAGAGATGATTAAACAAACACGTAAAGAGAGAAATCTTACACAGGAAGAGTTGGGAGATATGATTGGCGTAAAAAAATCAGAAATATCCAAACTTGAACGAAATGCACGTAATATGACAATTAGCACTGTACTAAAGATATTTCATGCGTTAAAGGCAAACGTAAAGTTTAAAATTGAATTAGGCGATAAGGAGTGGAGTGCTGCATAACTTAATTCAAACTGCATTTAATTCCAATTGTCTGATCATGATCCCCGTCCCCATTCGTCCGGTTTTAATCCCGTCGCGACGCGCCGAGAAAAACCAGGCAGGATCTGAAAAGGTGCAGGTTCTTGCTACTTCAATCTGTTCCGCTGGAACGCCTGCATTTATCAGCTGTTGATAGTTGGCACTCCAAAGATTGAGAAATTTTTTGTCAGCCTTGTCAGGATTTGAAGTGAGATAAAATTCAGTGTCAAACTGTTTCCAAACCTCCTCCCCGACTTCGTACACCTCCGGACTGATGGAAGGTCCAATTCCAGCGATAAGATCCGATGGATCGGTTCCAAATACCTTTACCATTTTCTGAATTGTCACTAAGACAATATTTTGAATTGTTCCACGCCACCCGGCATGAACAGCTGCAACCACTTTTCTTTTAGGGTCGTAAAGAAGAACCGGCACACAATCTGCCGTTTTTATCGCCACACAAACTCCATTAAGATTCGTAATAACTGCATCAGTTTCATTGATAAAATGCTTTTGCACTTCTTTTTCCCAATATAAAAAATCGTTCGTGATGGTTTTAACTGTTGCCGTATGCGTCTGTTTCGGAAAAATAAGCCTGTCAGAATTAATTTCAAGTGCCCCACAAAGTCTGATCCTGTTTTCTGCCACATTTTCAGGAAGATCACCTGAATTAAACCCCAGATTTAAAGAGCTGTAATTATTTGTGCTACAGCCGCCAACACGTGTGGTCGAGAAATGAAACAACTCCGAAAACTGGCCAAGGTTAGCAAATTGTAAAACAGGCAACTTATTTTTAACGACATATATCATAGTTCGATTGGTTACATTTACGTTAAATTCGCTGCCAATTTACAAAAGTTCCGGTTGGGACGACCAAAAGATCAAATATGAAAATTGAAATTCTTCAGCTTACGGAAGGGGCAAAAAAGGCGAAAGGGCTTACGGTAGTGATTGATGTCTTCAGGGCGTTTTCGACTGCTTGTTACGTTTTCGCTGCCGGCGCTGACAAAATCATCCCTGTCGAACATGTGGAAGAGGCTTTCGAACTGAAGAATATTCTGAAAGATGTGGTGATGCTGGGCGAACGAAACGAGCGGAAAGTTCCGGGTTTCGATTTTGGAAACTCTCCGACTCATATTATGAATCAGGATTTCAGTGGAAAGACAATCATCATGACAACCAGTTCCGGAACGCGCGGAATTGCCAATGCAAAGCTTGCAGATGAAATCATCACTGGAAGTTTTGTCAATGCTGAAGCCATCATCAATTATATCCGTCAAAGAAATCCTTCCGAATTAAGTCTGGTTTGCATGGGGTACGAAGGTCGTTACCCGACACAAGAGGATACTTTCCTGGCCGAATATATGCGTGACCGGTTACTGAATAAAGAGACGGATTTTGAAAAGATGAAGCAAATCCTCCGCACAGGCGACGGTGCCCGGCTGCTCGATCCTGCCAATAATGGATGGTCACCAGCTTCCGATTTTGAACTTTGTCTCGATCCCGATCGTTTTAATTTCGTTTTGAAAATTGAAAAACTGCAGGATTTTAATTGGTTGAAAATGATTGCGGTTCCTGATATAAGAAATTACTAAAAGCGGCTGGCTGTTGGCAACTGGCCGCTAGCTAAAACCTCAATCATGACAGCAGCATTTTTTAAAAGACCCAGTGAAAATGAGGAATGGTGATTGTAAAAAAAGCCATTTATAAAACAACATTATTTGCAGAATCTGCCAGTTGCCAGTTACCAGCAGCCCTGCTAATTATATCACAATACATTAAATATGGGTATGAAGCATTACAACTTTGATGAAATAATTGAACGTCGCGGCACCAACTGTGTCAAATACGATATGCTCGAAGAAGTTTTTGGAAATGGGGATGCGTTGCCACTTTGGGTAGCAGACACCGATTTCCGGGTGCCTGATTTCATTATGGATGCTTTGCACCAACGGATGGATCACGAAATACTGGCTTACTCCTACCGTCCAGACAGTTACTTCGAAGCCATCATCAACTGGTTGGATCGCCAGCATGGCTGGAAAATCGATAAAGAGATGATCACATCAAGTCCGGGCGTTGTTTCGGCCGTTACGATGCTGATCATGGCGCTTTCGGAGCCGGGGGATAAGGTAATCGTCCAGCCTCCCGTTTACTTCCCTTTCTTCGCAAGTATTAAGGGTTCGGGCCGGAAGATGGTGGAGAATCCGCTGATGCTAAAAGATGGAAGGTACACCTTTGATTTTGAAAATCTTCGGCAAATCATTGATCCGCAGACCAAACTTTTGGTGTTATGCAGTCCACATAATCCTGGAGGAATGGTTTGGAAAATGGAAGAGCTCGAAGAGTTAAGCCGGATTTGTACCGAAAATGGTATTGTAATCGTCTCCGATGAGATTCATGCAGATGTGGTTTTTACCGGGAACAAACACATTCCGATTCCGATGGTATCAGAGGAAATCGCGATGAACAGCGCCGTATTGATGGCGGCCAGCAAAACCTTTAATGTTGCCGGGCTCTCGACAGCCTTCGTGATTATCCCAAATAAAAAGCTAAGGGTTAAGTACGAAAGGGTTTTGCATACAGTGCATATCGATAGCGGCAATATTTTTGGAAATATCGCTACCGAAGCGGCGCTTCACCACGGTTATGATTGGCTTTCGCAGCTGATCATTTACCTTGAAGATAACTATCATTTTTTAACGGCATTTTTTACAGCAAGAATACCGAAGGTGAAAATCATGAAACCTGAAGCCACTTTTTTGGTCTGGCTCGATTTTTCAGCCTATCATCTCACTGAAAAACAATTAGGCAAGATACTGATTGATGGAGGAGTAGCCTTAAACAACGGCAGTAGATTCGGAACAGGCGGTGACGGTTATTTCAGGCTGAATTTTGGTTGTCCAAGAGCCATACTTGAAGAAGGACTCAACAAAATTGAAAAGGCTCTGAACCAAAGGGCATAACTTTAAAAGATTTATATAAACAAAAGAAGCGACCTTCCGTTATTTGGGGATGAAGCTTCTTTTAACCATCTTCCTTATTCATTTATCCTGCCTGTTGTTTGGACAACTAAAAAGCGGGACGAAAGCTGTCGTACCGGATTCCAGCAGTACAGCCGCTGAAAAATTATCGCAACAAAACTACGACCTGTCAGAAATTCAAATAACCGCCTATCGCTCGCCCGGTCAACTTAAATCCACAGCCGGATCAGTTTCGGTAATCCCAGCAAACCAGCTCGAAAATTCGGCTGTAAACATAGCTTCTTCATTATCAACAGTTCCTGGAATTGTAATGCAGGAAGGAACTTTAGGGACTGTCAAATTAACATTGAGGGGAATCGGTTCACGATATCCATACGGAACCAAGAAAATCAAACTTTTCTTTGGAGACATTCCGATGTACAGCGCTGAAGGGGAAACCACTTTCGACGATGTGAATCCGGAGTACCTTAGCCGGATTGAGGTTCTGCGAGGCCCCGCTTCAAGTATTCATGGCGCTTCGTTGGGTGGAACCATCATTCTCTATCCACAGAGAGCAGAAATAAATCGTGAAGAGATAAAACTTAATAGTTCAATCGGCAGTTATGGGTATTTCAAAAATGGTGTCAGCTACTCAAACGGAACAACTAAAAATGATTTATTGATATCAATATCAGGGATTCAGTCGGAAGGTTATCGGGAGAATAGTAATTACAACCGCATCTCCTTTTTTGTCAATCAGAATCATATTTTCAGCAAAAAGTTGTCAGGCAACCTGGTATTTTCCGGATCAAAAATCAGGGCGCAGATCCCAAGCTCGATCGATTCTGCCACTTTAGTAAATCACCCTCAAAAAGCGGCAGCCAACTGGCTAAAAACTAAAGGATACGAACATCCCGACAGGATTTTCACCGGCTATAGTCTTCGGTTTAAAACACCAGGGAACTGGGATTATTCAGCATCTGCATTTATGAATTCAAGAAGAGCAGAGGAAAACCGTCCGTTTAACTATTTAAATGAATCGGGATTCGCATATGGCGGGCGCATTTTAAGCCAATACACTAAAAAGAAAGGTAACGCAACCTTTGCTTTTCTGGCAGGGACCAATCTTTTTTTTGAGAATCTGCAAAGTTACCTTTCTGAAAACGCAGGTGGAAACGGGATAAAAGGGGCACTTCAACAAAAGGGGAAAGAGTCTGTTTTTCAGACTGATCTGTTTACTCAACTGGAGGCCCGGATAAAACAAGTATCAATCACAGGAGGTATAAATTTCAACTACGCCGGCTTCCGGTTTACGGATCAGTTTACCGCTGATACGCTCAACCAGTCGGGAAACTATAACTTCTCACCCATCCTTGCACCGCGTCTGTCAATATCCTGGAATCCGCAGAACGACATTTATTTTTATACATCAGTGAATAAAGGGTTTTCCATTCCATCACTTTCAGAGACTTTAAGTCCGCTCGGATTGATCAACAGGGATATAAAACCAGAAAAAGCATGGAGTTTTGAAGCGGGATTCAGAGCAAATTTACTCAACCACACTACATTTATTGACCTCGCATTTTATTACATGCGGGTGACCGACCTGATTGTACCCAAAAGAGTGGCAGAGGATGTCTATGTTGGAATGAATGCCGGATCTTCACTTCATAAAGGAGTAGAAATCGCTGTTCAACAATGGATTATTGGTCATAAAAACAATGATTCAACCGGAAATTTTGCGTTAATTGCGAACCTGAACTACGCGATAAACCGGTATAATTTTCAAAATTTCACAGAAAATAACATCGATTATTCAGGTAATAAATTGCCCGGAATGCCCGATCAGAACTTTTCCGGCAGTCTCGATTTAAAGACACCGACCGGTTTCTATACACAATTTGAGATAAACACTTCTGGTAAAATTCCACTCAATGACCTCAATAGCCAATTTTCGAATGGATGGCTTGTGATGAACCTGAAGGCCGGGTATATCTTCGAAATACTTAAGAAGTTAAAAATCGACGCAACAATAAAGATCAATAATTTAACCGATGAAAAATATGCTTCAATGGTCGTTGTCAATGCTCCGGGTACGTCTTCAAGACCTCCACGCTATTTTTATCCCGGTTTACCCCGATGGTTCGCCTGTACGTTTATTCTAACCTACGATAATTTAAGGAAATAGAATGATGCCGAAAGGTTCTTGTTGTATTCCAAAAATATAATCCGGGCTACAACCAAAATGGATCAGAGAATGTTAATTGATAAAGGTTTCAAAAAGCAAGTCGTTAATTTAAACTTCATACCATGAAAAATAGCTGGATCTTTTTAATGCTGATGTTAACCGTTTCTGTCTCATGTAATGGTCATCCCGGACAAATCGAGAAAAGTAAAGACACTTCGTTGTCACCTGCGTTGCAGGATTCAGCAACGAACCGTGCCATACGAAATTATACCAATTTTTGCGTCAGTTGTCACTTCGACGATTTAAGTTGGTTTACGAAGCGGGATTGGAAATATGGTAAAAGTGAGGAGGATATTTATGTTAGTATAAAAACAGGTTATCCCGATTTTGGGATGCTCTCTTATAAAAATGCCATTTCGGAACAGGACTCCCGCGATCTTGCCAAATACATACACACAAAATTGGAATTAGGAAAAGGTGAAAATGGGAAGGACCAAAATACAGGAAGAATCTCAACTGAAAAACTCAATCTTCGACTCGATACAGTGATCACTGGTTTGCAAGTCCCATGGGGAATGGCTTTTTTACCAGATGGCGACATATTGGTGAATGAACGTGAGGGCAAAATGATTCGTTTTAGGAATGGCCAAAAAATTGCGGAAATAAAAGGTCTTCCCGAAATACATGCAGTTGGACAGGGTGGATTGCTCGATATCAGGTTACACCCCGATTTTAAAACCAACGGGTGGATTTATTTCGCTTATACAGCTACCTCTACAAATATTAGTAACGGATGGAATACTGCATTAATGCGGGCAAAACTGAAAGACAATACATTGGTCGAAAAGCAACTATTGTTTAAGGCGTTGCCCGACTCCAAAACGGGACATCATGTGGGGTGCAAGATAACTTTTGATGAAAAAGGTCATGTCTTTTTTGGCGTGGGTGAACGTGGCAAACAGCAAAACTCCCAGGATTTATCAAACGACTGCGGTAAAATTCACCGGTTGAACGAAGATGGGACAATTCCCAATGACAATCCTTTTGTCGGCAGAAAAGATGCCCGTCAAAGCATCTGGAGCTATGGCCACCGCAATCCGCAGGGACTGGTTTACAACACTTCAACTGGAATACTTTGGGAAAGTGAGCATGGGCCAAAGGGTGGTGATGAGCTAAACCTGATTCAGCCGGGAAAAAATTATGGATGGCCTGTCATCACATTCGGGATTAATTACGACGGAACGATTATTACAAAGGATACAGCCAAAGTAGGAATGGATCAACCAGTTACCTATTGGGTGCCGTCGATTGCACCTTGCGGAACGACGTTTGTCGAAGGTACGAAATACAAAGGATGGGAAGGAAATGTATTGATTGGATCACTAAGGTTCAGGTACCTGGTTCGTTGCGAAATGACTGGAAATACAGTTACCCATAAAGAAGTCCTTCTGCCCAATATCGGCAGGCTTCGGAATGTTGAAATGGGACCCGATGGCTTTATCTATGTTGCAGTTGAATCACCCGGAATGATTTTCAGGCTGGTGCCTGTACCTTAAGTCGGAGAGTGATCATGTCACTTTTTCTAAAATTCGAATTAGCTATACAAGACAATCATTCAGTTAATTATAAGCAAACCACCGTGATTCATTTCATGGTGGTTTGCTTTTTTATTGAAACATCCTCGCCCTACTTTATTAATCCGATATCCTTTGCCTGCTGATCGAATCATAAAAACATGAAATGAGCATGATTCGAAAATCACAAATCGAAATGATAATAAAATTCATGCGAATCGAAGATCAACGAAGTTAATTCCCTCTGACCACTTAAAACAAATTATTAACAGATGAAACTAATTATATTGAATATCGTAAACAGTCGTATACAAAGCCTAAATTATGAAAAAAATCCTGAGCGTCTTAACTTTAATTCTACTGTTTGCCTCCTGTACAACTCAAAAGAACCATTATTCACAGAAGATGCACAACAAGCGGGCAATGTACATCAAATCACACGGGGAGCCGTTGAATGTGATGTTTGACAGAAAAACACCCAATGTATTCAGGTAAAAAAACATCCATGTTAAAGGATACATATTGGGGAAATGATACTATAAGCAAAGTTTTCTTTCATTCTCTTTGCAATTGAATTTCTATTTCTTCAACTCCCACTCAAACCCCACCTTGGTATCCTTGATTTCGAATCCCAATTGGGTTAGACTATTTCGGATTTTATCAGAGGTGGCCCAATCCTTATTCTGTTTGGCTTCGATGCGCAGATTTAGCAATAGATCAACAACATCGCCCAAAACTTCATGATCTGCTGATTCGCCTGATGATGTTTCAGATTTGAATCCAAGAATATCGAAAACGAAATCTTTGTAGAGCTTTTTCAATATTTCGAGATCCGCACCATTTACAGAAGCGTTGCCATCATTGATCGAATTGATCATTTTTACACCGTCGAACAGGTGGGCAATCAGAATTGGCGTGTTCATATCGTCATTCATGGCAGCATAGCACTTCTCTTTGAGTCCGGCCACATCAACAGAAGAGTTTTCTGCGGATTTAAGCTTATCAATAATTGCTGTAGCCGTGATGAGTCTTTCCAATCCCTTTTCTGCTGCCTGTAAAGCTTCGTTCGAGAAATCGAGCGGACTCCGGTAATGCGCCTGAAGGATGAAAAAACGGATGCAAATGGGGGAATATGCCTTCTCAAGCAAGGGGTGAGATCCTGAAAAGAGTTCATCCAACTTGATAAAATTCCCCAGCGACTTACCCATTTTCTGTCCGTTAATTGTAATCATGTTATTGTGCATCCAGTAGTGAACCGGCTCGTGTCCGAAACATGCCACACCTTGCGCGATCTCTGCCTCATGATGAGGAAAAAGCAAATCGAGTCCACCACCATGAATATCAAACGGTTCGCCCAGGTATTTTGTACTCATTGCCGTGCATTCGGTGTGCCAGCCGGGGAAACCTTTTCCCCAGGGAGATGGCCAGTGCATAATGTGCTCAGGTGCTGCTTTCTTCCAGACTGCAAAATCCAGTCCCGATTTCTTCTCACTTTGAGCATCCAGGTCACGGGTATTGGTATAAAGATCTTCTATTTTCCGTCCCGAAAGTTTTCCGTATGCATGAACTGCCGCATACTTTTCCACATCAAAATAGACCGATCCGTTTATCTCGTAAGCAAACCCGGAATCAATCATTTTCTGTACCGCTGCAATCTGTTCAATAATATGTCCTGAGGCGGTTGGTTCAATACTGGGCGGCAAGACATTCAATTGCAGCATATTCCGACGGTAACTGTTTGTATAAAACTGAACAATCTCCATGGGTTCGAGTTCCTCGACTTTTGCTTTACGGGCGATTTTATCTTCACCTTCATCGGCATCGTTCACGAGATGACCAACATCGGTAATATTGCGGACATACCGCACCTTGTATCCAAGGTGTTTCAGGTAACGGAACAACACATCAAATGTGATGGCCGGACGCGAATGACCAAGATGAGCTTCGCCATAAACGGTCGGACCACAAACATACAGTCCGACATGACCTGGGTTGATAGGTTTAAATATTTCCTTTTTCCTGCTTAAGGTATTGTAAATGATAAAATCGCTCATCGTTCTTTGTGTTTTCAAACTGAATGGCAAAAATAAAAAAAATACGGCTCTTTATTTGATTTGGTGCTTGGAATAGCTGCTCAGGTGCTGCTGGCTGCTGGCATTACTCTGCTTTTAACACGTTTGCATTTAAAACCAATTTTTTTGCGTATCAATTTATGAAAGTCGAACCAAGATTAATTTAAAAGTCGTCAATTGCCAGTTGCCAGTCGCCAGATGCCAATTGCCAGTCGCCAGTTTCCACAACCTTTTCTTATCTTTGGCATCAAAGAACAGCTTATTATGAATAATATTTTAAAAGGTGGAATCATACTGGCCTCTGTATTTTTATTTGCTTGCGGTAATGCACAGGATAAGGGGGATAAACGCCCAATCGTATTGATAAAAACACAATTCGGAGATATGAAGGTGGCTCTTTATAACGAAACCCCTAAACATCGTGACAACTTCCTTAAACTGGCCAAAGCGGGCTATTACGATGGAGTTCTCTTTCACCGGGTTATCAAAGATTTTATGATTCAGGGCGGTGATCCTGAGACCCAAAATGCCAAACCCGACCAGCAACTTGGGAATGGGGGACCCGGCTATGAAATTGACAGTGAAATCAATCCTAAATTCCTTCATAAAAAAGGGGCGTTAGCCGCTGCCAGGGAAGGCGACCAAACAAATCCATTGAAGAAATCATCCGGCTCTCAATTCTATATCGTTCAGGGTGTCGTATTTCCGTCAAATAACATTCCGGCCCTCGAAGCCAAAGGAACCGAAAAACTTGCACAAAGTTATATGCGTCAGTTCGCAATGGCAAATGAAGACTCCCTTAAATTCTACCAGAAATCTGGCAATCAGATTGCATTTGCAATTTTGATTGACAAATTGCAAACTGAAGCTATGGCAAAAGCGAAGCAAACGCCTTTTAAATTGACGGAAGAGCAAAAGCAGATTTATACAACGATCGGAGGAACCCCACATCTTGATGGAAATTACACTGTTTTTGGCGAAGTAATTGAAGGATTGTCTGTTTTGGATTCAATTGCAGCTCAGCCAACCGGTCCCAATGACCGGCCAAAAATGGATCTAAAAATGGAAATGAAGGTGATAAAAGATTAAATTTGATTGGAATGATTAGATGTCGCAGCTACGCTGCTTCTGGAGCTTGAATTAATATCAGTCTACAAAGATGCTGCAACTACGTTGCATGACGTGACAATAAATTTAATCTTCCAATTTTTAATACAATCTGAATTTATAAATCTGGATTAGAATCGATTGCGACACAGTATCCAGACTTCTTTTGAAGATTGTCATAACAATAATGCAAACAGCGTAGCTGCGATATCTTTGGTGAAAACATTATTGATAATGAATACATGCAGCGTAGCTGCAATATCTTTGTAGAAAGCATTATTGATTGTGAACACAAACCGCGTAGCGGTAACATCTTTGTAGAAAATAGCATTAGTAATGAACCAAAGCAGCGTAGCTGCGAAATAAACCCCAATTATGATGATCAGAATATTTGATTGGTCTTCAAAAACATTTCCGCTATCATCAGGTCTTCCGGAAAAGTAATCTTGATGTTTTCACGATTTCCCAAAACCAGCTGTACGGAGGTCCCGGTGTGCTCAACGACCGAAGCGTCATCTGTAAATTCAGGGATATAGGTCTGTTTATAACTGTTTTTCAGAATTGAAGCCTCAAAAACCTGGGGTGTTTGCACCAAATAAAACCTCGAACGATCAACCGGAACTGATTCATTCATATTCCCTTCGCGTAGCGATTCATTAGCAGGCAAAACAGGAATGGCGGTATCCTTCTCAGCCGCACATTTGAAGCATCGTGCCAGCGTTTTGTGACTTACCAACGGGCGAACTCCATCATGTACTGCAATCAGGTTACAATCCAACGCCAAAGAGAGACCGTTTTTGACCGACTGAAAACGTGTATCGCCACCGGCAATCACCTGATGTGAAATTGCAAAGTGATATTGACTACACAACTCTTTCCAATTGATGATTTCTGTTTCGGGAAGCACCAGAATCAGTTGAAGTGTTGGATCAAATTCATAAAAATTGCGAATGGTATGCATTAATACAGGAATGCCTTCTACCAGGAGAAACTGTTTTGGGAGTTCAGTTCCCATGCGTGAACCATTTCCTCCCGCAACGATAATGCAACAATTCGTCATAATTAAATCCGTGTTTTTTACAAAAATAATGAAAAAAAGTTACGCTGTGTTTCCCGGAGTAATACACATTGTTTCACAATGTTTCTTAATTAGCTCTGAGAAACACTGTGTTGCCTCTGTGTGACTCGGTGTAACTTTTTTCCCTTAAAAATGCTCCCTTAAACCGGGACTTGTTGTCTAACTATATTCCTTGAAATACTCCTGAGTGAATCCCGAATTGCCAAAAAATATTCTTAAATTTGAGTGTCAATAATTACTGATTACACGCCGTTAATCATTTCGAATGATCAACGGTTCAATTTATTAATATAAAGTTTTTCTCATGAACGATATCCTCAATTTCCTTAAAGACCTGGAGGCAAACAACTCGCGCGAATGGTTCGACCTGAACAGAGACAGGTATGATGCAACCCGTAAACAATTCCTGGTTGTTGCGGAGCAGTTAATTCACGATATCAGGCAATTCGACGACGAAGTTCCGGAATTGAATCCCAAGGATTGTGTATTCCGGATTTTTCGTGATGTCCGCTTTTCGAAAGAAAAGCTGCCTTTCAAATCGAATTACGGTTGCTTCGTTGCCCGTGGAGGAAAAAAATCGGGTTTTGCGGGTTACTACCTTCATATTCAACCCGGCGAATGTTTTCTTTCGGGAGGAATATATATGCCGCTACCAGAATACCTTCAGGCCATACGGCAGGAAATATACTATCATCCAAAAAACTACATCGATTTAATTGAAAACAAGGAATTTAAATCAACCTATACCTTAGAGTACTCGAACAAACTAAAGACTGCACCAAAAGGTTATCCGAAGGATTGGGAGTACCTCGACCTTATCAGGAACCGTAACTATGCATTTGGACACCGGATTGAAGAGCAGGAGCTCGTTGCTTCCGATTTTGCCGAGAAGGCCATCGAATTGTTTAAAGTAATTTATCCGCTGAACAGGTATTTGAACAAAGCGGTTGATGAAAATATAGGGGTTTAAAACAATCATTTATGCGACTATTAGAATCAATATTATATTGGTTTATTGACGAACAGGACATTAATGTCAATTATTTACCTTTCAAATTCATAAAAAGTAAAATATATTTACACACCTCCTATTTTAAATTTAGTTTTATAATATTAATTTTCAATATATTGCAATTTTCAAAATTGAATTTATAAATATCTACATAAATGTAAATATTTATTTTACATTTATGTAGCAATGGTAAAATATTCCTCTATCTTTGGGGAAAGAAATGATTTTTTGATGATCGTCATTTTAACAAGTCAAAAATCAATTGCCATGAAAACGATACTAATACTGATTTTCGCAGCTGTACTTTCGCTGACGCTTGCAGAACCCAAAGTCTGCAGCCAAACCATCGTGATCGGACATGTGACCGCTGAAGTAATAGAATCAGTGAGTGCAGCGTCAAATGCTGTTACTAACTTTGAGCTTGAGACAATTGCGGAGAATGATGTCCGGCAATTGGAACAATCCTACCTGACTTCCGAAAATGTCAACCTTGGCGCGATTACACTCCATTCAGGGAAAAATATAAGCTGCAATGTTGTGGTGAAAGCCACTTCACTTTTCGATGCTGCTGGAAATGGATTTACGTTAGAACCTACCGTAAAAAACAATTCATACGCTTCAGCTGCGAAAGCAGATGGTTCTCAAACCATTCAGCTCGACGGGAAGGCGAACCGATCAAGCTGTCAGGCTTCCGGTCTATACCAAGGTTCATACACCGTGGTTTTTGCCTACAATTGAATACAAACTACCCAAAATTTAAGATGAGAAGGTGGGAAGGTAAGAGGGTGAGTTTTTTAAAAATGCGCCATGGGTTGAGTTCCCATGTTTGGTGCCTTTTTATTTTCCTTTAAGCCTCCCACTCTTCCCTCATCACCCCATCTCTCCCTCACCCCATCGACCAATCGCCCCATCTCCCCATCTCCCCATCACCCATCTCCCCATCACCCATCTCTCCCTCATCACCCCATCACCCCATCACCCCATCACCCCGTCACCCCATCACCCCATCACCCCCCACTTCCACCTTCGCCTCCTAAAACCGCTTCGAGGGTCTTCGACCGCTCGAAGGGTTTTAGGAGGCGAAGGGTTTGAATTCGTTAGAAGGGTTCATGCAAAAAATTAATTTACATTGTGTGAAATTACTTTCCGCAATTCAATCCGTAGGGAAGTCAATCGGCTACTGATTATTATTTGTAATGATTATATTTATGATATGCCAAATTCTTAGGCTCAATACCTTACATCTGCCATTAAAGTTAGTTAACAAACTTAAAATGGTTTGTAAAACCGTTTGGCACGGAGTTTGCAATCATACCCATGTAAACATTAAAAACTCAATAAAAATTAATAATTTATTACACACAATTAAAATTAAAACAATTAAAATCATGAAAAAATTACTCGCTCTCGCTGTCGTTATCTTAGGATTCACAGCTGTTTCTTTTGGACAGACAAATAGTGCCACTGCAACTGCCACAGGAATTATTGTTACTCCAATTACTGTTAATTTAGATAGACCTATGGATTTTGGAACTCTAATCGCTTCCGCAGGATCAGTCACACTTGTACCTGCAGCTGCTGCCACTTATACTGGTGTTACAGCTTTTACAGGGGCAGGAACCGTCGCTCCCAAAACTGCCCAATTTATTGTTAATGGTAATTTTTCAAATACATATGCTATTTCTGTTAGCGGTTTGCCGACTACAGTTAAACATTCTGTTAGTGCATCTACAATGGCACTTAGTGCATGGTCAAGTACTGCAAATTTAATCACCTTTACCACTCCAACAGGAACTGGAATCGGAACTTTAGATGGATCAGGTGTACAATCATTTGAGATTGGTGCAACATTGACAGTTGCTGCAGGTCAAGAAGCCGGAACCTATACTTCAACTCCATTCACAGTAACAGTTAACTACAATTGATTTAAAATACTCAAAAAAAGACGTTGCACTTTGCAGCGTCTTTTTTTGAAAATTGCTTAGTTGAATTAACTCCGTTACAATTAAGTTCATTAGTTTTATCCTAACCAATAAAAACTCAATGAAGAATACTTTTCTACTGTTCAGCATCATTCTTATCCTGTTTTCGCACACGCCTGTTGCAAATGCCCAGGCAAGCGTAACGGCCCAGGCGTTCGCAGAAATTATAGCTGCACTCACCGCCACCGAAACGGCACAGTTAAACTTTGGTCGTTTTTCGCCGGAGACACAAGGGGGAAAGGTTGTATTGACGCCCGATGGCGCCCGCACCGCTCAGGGAACTGTCGTTTTAGGAGGTGGCGCACACAATTCAGCCAGTTTTTATATCACGGGCGAATACGATGCCACATTTTCGATCACACTTCCATCCGGTCCGGTTTTATTAACCAACACGATCAATGCCAGAACGATGAAGGTAAGTGACTGGCAATCGTACCCCGCTCCCGGAATTGGAGTAGGAAAACTGAACGGAGGAGCCATGTCGGTCCAGATTGGAGCAGTCCTGAATGTAGGTACGATGAACGACAATCCCGTGGGAATTTATGCAGGAACATATGCAATTACATTTTCCTACAACTGATCAATGAGCAATTAACAATGAACAATTGTTAATCCGCGATGAACATACAGTTAATTTGTCGCTTAACTTGAATGCAATATCAGAAAAAAATTCAGGATTTCGATTCATTAAAAGATCCATTTTGTTAGTGTTATGGAGCCAATTCAGGCAGGCAGTCACAAAATCTTAATCATCATAAAATAGCTACAATATTTAGTTGTCGCCGGATCAACATTAAATCCTTAAATTATTTATTTATTTTGTATGTTTGGTGCAATTTATTTTAAATGTAAACACATGTGCAAATCAGGATTTATGCAGGAAAAAACACACGCTTGCAAGGCTCATCAATACATCTTGCTGATCGCAGGAATGATACTTTTATCCCTCATAACATCTACGCAAGCGATGGCGCAGGGGAACTTACTGATTACTCCCCGCAGGGTGGTATTCGAAGGGCAAAAACGGACACAGGATCTTAACCTTGCGAATACCGGAATCGACACGGCAAAATACAATGTATCAGTCATCAACTACCGGATGCGCGAAGATGGATCGTTCGAAGAGATTACAACCCCCGATGCAGGACAAAATTTCGCCGATAAAAATCTCCGCTTTTTTCCCCGCAGCGTTACATTGGCTCCCAACGAAGCACAGGTGGTGAAGATGCAGGTTACCAGGGCCGATCAATTATCCCCCGGTGAATACCGTTCGCACGTTTATTTTAGAGCTGTTCCAAAACAAACAGCACTCGGAACCGATGAGATCAAAAAAGATTCAACTTCCATTGGTGTTAAACTGATTCCCATTTTCGGAATCACGATTCCTGTGATTATCCATGTCGGCGAGTCAACCACAAAGGTTAATCTTTCGGATGTAAAACTTGAAATTGTCAATGATACAATTCCACGTCTTCAATTCGCCTTTAACCGTACAGGTAATATGTCGGTTTATGGCGATATCCTTGTCGAACATATTTCCCGAACAACAGTGATCACACAAGTGGGCACTGTAAGAGGAATAGCAGTATATACTCCGAACTCCATGAGAAGGTTTCAAATGGAGCTCGATAAAAATGCCAAAGTTGATTATCGCTCAGGAAATTTAAAAATTACTTATACATCACAATCAGATACCAAAACCGAAAAATATGCAGAAGCGGTTTTGCCCTTACATTAACTAAAACTTAAAACTCAACATGGGAAGCTCTCCACTTCCACTCACAACGCTTCCCTTTCATCTGAACCCGCAAATCGCGAAGTCGTCGGTGTGTCGAATAATTCGGGGAAAGCAATTTTCGGAAGGTGAAAATTTTCCAGTAAAAAAGCACTCAATTTCAAGACTTCAAGATCAATTTAATTCCCTTTTCATCAACCTGAAAAGATACATTAATACTTCGGTTTTAATCATTTTACTTCTTTTTACAAGTAGTCTTACGCTGTTTGCTGTAAATGAATCCGGATCTTACAACCTCAATACAGGAGATGTTTTAACCAGAAATACAGATATTGTCTGGACCTCCGGGACAATTAACCTATCCGGCGGGACAGTGACCATCAATGGAAATCTAACCATTAATGCCGGAGCAGGCATTACTTTTAATTCCGGGAAATTAATTGTAACAGGTACTTTCACCTATTTGAGCGGCAGTTTTGGCGTCAATTCAGGGGCAATACTATCGGTTGGAAATGGTTGCTCAATTAGCGGAGGACTCAACAATAATTCAGGAGGTTTGGTTGTCATTAATGGCAACCTGACGACGACTGGTTCAATATCTTCCGACGGTGATTTAGTCGTTACAGGTAACCTGAACGCTAATGGGAATAATGTTGGGAACAATAACGACCGGATCTATGTATTTGGTACAACAAACTGCTCTGGCGCAGGATGTACAACTATCAATAACTATCCAGCATGGCAGGCAACTTCGCCAGCGCCAGGACTTCAATATGTTAAAAACGGATCGCTGCCGTTTACAACATCAGGATCTTTTACTGTTCCTGCCGGAGTTACCAGTATCACAGTTGAATGCTGGGGGGGTGGTGGCGGAGGAGGATATGGTGGTGGTGCTGGGAATGGAATGAATGGTGGTGGAGGCGGAGCCTATGCATCAAAGGTAGTTTCAGTCACCGGAGGAGACAGCTATACAGTTACTGTTGGTGCGGGTGGAGCTGGTGGCACTTCAAACGCAAATAACGGTAAAAATGGAGCTTCATCAAGTTTTGCTGCATTGGTCGTTGCAACGGGTGGTTTCGCCAGCAATACGGAAGGTACGGCTGCTAATGGTGGACAATCGACTGCAAGCACAGGTGATATTAAATATTCAGGTGGAAACGGAGGATTAGGCGGAATTGCTACTACAAATGGAGGAGGTGGCGGTGGTAGCTCAGCCACTTCTGCAAATGGAGCTGTAAATGGCAGCAATTTTTCTGGAGTTACCGGAGGAGCAGGTGGTAATGGAACAGATGGTGATGGCGGTAATGGTGGAAATAGTTCAGGAGCTATTGCAGTAGCCGGTACTGTTCCTGGCGGCGGTGGTGGTGGCCGCGGTGATGGTAATGGAACTTCAGCCACCGGCGCAAGAGGTCAGGTTCTAGTTACTTGGTCTACAGTGACAGTAACTGCAACATCAACTGAAACATGTATTGGAAGTAACACTGGAACAATTACCGCTTCCGGAACCGGAGGTACAGCCCCTTACACTTATAGTTTGGATGGCACAACTTTTCAGGCAAGTGGTACCTTTACTGGCCTTGCTGCAGGAACATATACAATAACACTAAAAGACACACCTGGATCAACCGCTTCTACAACAATGACAGTTGATTCACCTTCAGTTTCAACTGATGATCAAAATGCAGCTGACGGCAATTCCTGGATCGGTCATGTATATGACGAAACGAATTTTGCAACTTATTTCGGAAATTATACGGAGACGGAGACATTTGATCAAAGTTTTGGGGGAGATAATGTTTGTTTTAATATCACCTCAAATTCGGTTGCAAGATCAATCTATACAGCAACTTTTTCTGTACGATACAGGATGAACTCCAGCAAAACCGGTTTATATGTTGTTGATCTGGGTTCTGATGATGGAAGCCGTTTGACTGTTGATGGGACTAAAATATATGATGATTGGGGTGACCATGGTTTCAATTCCCGTCAACGTGTTTTGATGAACCTCAACGGCGCAAGTTCGCTGGTTTACGATTTTTACGAAAATGGCGGGGGAAACCGTGTTGTATTTCAGAACTTTACGCTGGTATTTCCCAATACACTTTCCGGCAATATGGCACAAAACATTTGCGCGGGGAATTCAGGTGTTGCGATAAGCGGCGATGCTTTTGGAGCACTGCCGGCAGGCATTTCACTTTCCGGCACAGGTTACCAGTGGACCTACAGCACCACGCCTGCCGGAGTTCGAACGAATATTACAGGTGCCACAGCTGCCACTTACACGCCCGACGCTTCAATTGCGCCATTTAATGTACCGGGAACTTATTATATTTATCGAAATGCTGTACTGAGCAGTTCAAACAATGTATCTCCAAATCCTTATGTAGCAACAAATGAATCGATTGCTGCAACATTAGTCGTCGAGCCCATTTCATATGCACCTACAAGTATTTCCGGAACGACTTCAATTTGCGCCGGTAGTTCAACAGCGTTAACGGCCGAAGGTGGAATGATAGCCTATTATCCCTTTACCTCTGATGTTAATGACTACTCAGGAAATGGTTTAAACTTAACCGGTTCAGGAGGAACATTTACAGGAGGTGGTCTACAGTTCTCAAATACTTCATCCTATACATCTGTTTCAACACCTATTTTAAATACAGATATTTACACAATTTCATTTGACATAAAATACACTTCTGCAAATGATGGAAATTGGCGTAAAATATTCGGTTATACCCCAATCGGTTCAGACAGGAGCCCCGGAATTTGGAGATACCCAGATGCAATGAGATTACATTGGAGGCACGACCCAGGCAATACCGGTCTTCCAGAATCATTCAACTACACTTTAAATCAATGGTATCATATTGTTGGGGAAAAGAATGGATCAATTTTCACATTGTACATTGATGGGATACAGGTTGATCAGGGAACTGTTGCGAACCCCAAAACCTCAGGGGAAGCGTCATTGCTGTTTGGGGGGGCTAATATTGCATTAAAAGAATTTAAAATCTATAATAGTAATATCAGATGGTACACAGGAAGTTGTGGCGCCAGTTTGGTTGGAAGCGGACCTTCAATTACCGTTTCTCCTGTAGCAAATACTACCTACTATGTGCGGGCAGAAGGAGCATGTAATACAACAAGTTGCATAAACGCCTTAGTAACTGTAACTCCAACCGTTGGAACACCGGTTTTTACACTTGGAACATCGTCCATCAGATCCAAAGGTGCAGGAACAATCACCTACACTGCAGCCGCAACTAACAATACGGGAATCGTCTATTCACTTGATGCAATTAGTACTGCTGCGGGAAACTCGATTGCACCAGCTACCGGGGCTGTAACTTTTGTATCAACCTGGCAAGGAACCAGTACAATTACAGCCAATGCAACAGGATGCAACGCATCGGCAAGTAATTCCACCCATACTGTAACAACTTCATTAGGAGCGACCTATTACTCCTACCAAACTGGTAACTGGAATCAACCTACGACCTGGACATTTGATCCGGGAGGAACAACAGGCCCTGTTTCTACAATTCCTGGAAATGGTGATATAGTTATTATTCTAACGGATAGAACAGTTAGCCTTACGGCAGATGTGACAACTACAAATCATGATATAACAATATCTGAAGGTGGAATACTGGACGAATCAACTTTTAAATTTAGTTCTACACTTTCGGCTTTGCGTGGAAGTGGAACCCTTCAGTTGTCGTCAGCTAATTTCCCTACGGCAACCAATAATACCTTTGTTACTGCTGATGGTGGTACTACCGAGTACAAAACTACGGGTGCCTTTGATCTACTTGCTTCGCAAACAATCTATTACCATTTAACCATTAACAATACAGGTGAAATTGCACGACAAGTAAATAACCTGACGATTAACGGAAATCTGCATATTCAAAAGGGTACTTTTCAGATCAATGATGGCTCAGCTATTCGACGTCAACTAACCATTAAAGGAAATGTTACGGTTGATAATTCAGCTTCGATAACTGTAGGAAACGGAAGTACCTTAACCGGATCAGACACTCCATTGACCGTAAGCAATGGTGGAACCGCTCCATTTTTAAATTACTATAACAACGAAACTCACAGCGTAATCGTACAAGGTGATTTTACAAATAACGGAACAGTTAAATTCACCAATCAAACAGCCCCAAAATATGATGCATTCACAAATACCGGGGCAGCAACAGTCTATTTTCAGGGAAGCAGCGATAATCAGATCACCTGTAATGGCACCACCGATTTCTATAACCTGATTATTGACAAAGGTACAGATCAAACGTTTAAACTGTCGGTATATTCAAATGCATATCCAAATTTCAGGTTGTTTGGTGCAAATATTGCACCCAGCGCCAATTCGACCGTAGCCAATCCTGACCTTAAAAAAGCCCTTTGGGTAAGAAATGGTACACTTGTTCTTCAGGGACTCCTGGTAATTCCTTCTTTATCAGAAGGGGTTACAGCAGGACCGCCTGCATCACATTATTATATTCCTGCCAATGGAGCAATCGTTCTTGATGGTACGGAGGTAATTGTATTGGCTACAGCTGATGATTTTACAGAAGTACAAGCCGCATATAACCTTACCGGAGGTTCCAACGCACTTTACGGTATAAATAATGGAACAGGAAGTATAAGCGGACTTTCAATACTTGGAAAATTACAAATTAACAATGGCTATTTGTCGACACGCGAATCGGCAGGACTTCTTTACTGGAGTTATGCCTCCGGTCAAATCGTTTTAAATGGCGGAACACTTGATACAAAACAAATTGATGACGCATCGGGCAGTAATAATGGATTACTAAACTATAGTCAAAGTGGAGGAACAGCCATTTTCAGAGGACGGTTCCAAAACACGATCGGCTATTCGACACCTACAGATCTTTCCAATCCCACGATCAATACGACAAGGGTTGCCAATGGAATAGATGGAACAGCTGGTGTGGGAACGTTTCACCTGAACACCAATCTGGCAAACGGGTTCATTATGTCTGGCGGAACTATCTCGATCTATGACCCTTCAGGAACAACCGCAACTTCGTACGCTGCATTTATTGGCTGTCCTACATCGAATGTCAATGTAACCGGCGGTACTGTTCAGATTATTCCAACAACCGGCTCCGGAGCAGATGCTGACTATTTGATTAACACAAAAGCACCATTTGCTAATTTTGTGGTAAACAGGGTGAGCGGCTCCTCAAAAGTAGTATTAAACTCAAATCCGCTTAGGGTACTCCAAAATATTGATTTGTCGTCAGGAATTTTAGATGCTAACCTACAAGACATAGCGGTCGGAGGCAATTTCACCATTGCTTTGGGTACAACTTATTCGAGTACCGGAACCAGCGCTAACAGGACAATTTTTAATGGTTCTGCAGCACAAAATTTTGCAATCAATCTTGGATCATCGCTTAATCTTCATAAATTTAGAATTGACAAACCTGCAGGTACAGAGCTTTTACTAACCGGAACTCAATCTGTTATAAATGTTGCAGATTCACTTATAATTATAAAAGGTGGATTGAACGACAACGGGAAAACAATAAATGTATCGGGGAATATCTACAATTCAGGAATTCATCGTGGTGCCGGAAAAATCGTTATGAATAATGATGCAAACCAGGCAATAGATGGTGATGGCCTGGGAGAATTTGCGAACCTTGAATTAAATAAGCCGTCCAACGGTTCAGCAACCGTTTTATTAAATGCAAATACAACGGTCAACGGAACGCTTACGTTCTCGGGTAGTGCCACAGGTTATAAATTATTTAATATTCAGAGCAACAACCTAAAATTGTCTGCTCTTGCCACAATTGCAGGAGCCAGTGCAAACAGATATATACAAACCAATGGCCAGGCAGGTGATGGAGGTTTAACCAAAACATTTACTGCTACTTCAACAAGCTTTGTTTTTCCAATAGGTGCTCAATCGACAAAAAGAGTTAATACACCTGTCTACACGCCGGCAACAATTGGTTTTACGAGCGCACCTACAGCTTGGGGAGATGTTACCCTCATCCCAGTTGGTTATGAGCATCCGGTTGTAACTGATGCTGCAAAAAATAAAGGTCTCACCTATTTCTGGAGGGTGAAATCTTCAAATTTTATTGGTATAAAAAGCAATTCCGTTACACACAGCTTTACTTATTCAGTTACTGATGTAAATGGAATAGAGGCTAATTACATCCCAGCTTTATTTGATGCGAAGTTATTAGCTTGGAACAAAGGCACTAATTCGAATCCACCAATCAATACAGTCACAAAAGTATTTACCGATTGGTCTACTCCGAATAATAGCTCCAGTACATTGGAGGCAGATTACACGATAGGCGATAATATCTTCAGTACACCTGCAAAGTTTTATTCGATCGCAAATGCAGACTGGAAACTTGCTGCGACATGGTCGGCAACGAGTAATGGTCCTGCTGGCATCACAGTGCCTGGCGCTAACGACATTGTTATTATTGAAAAGAACCATACTGTAACTTTATCACAAAACCAAAGTTGTGCAAATTTACAGATCGAAGCCGGTTCAGTCCTTGATATTTATACTTACACAGGTAGCACTTTTGGGATGGTAGTTAACAATCCAAATGGTAATGGATTGTTCCGGCTAACAACAACAGTAACAGGTGGCAATGTTCCAAAATTATTTTCATTCCCTTCTAATAGTGACTTCTCGGATTTCAACAACAATCATGGAACAACTGAATTCTATGATATTGATGGTACTGTAGGAGCATTGTATATTTTACCTGCCAATGTAACCACTTATGGGAATCTGATGGTAACGGCAAAAGGAGGTGATAATCTTGTACTTCCAAATAATTCCTTAATTACTATTCTAGGTGATCTGACTTGCGGCGGAGATAATCCAAATGCATGGATTGCAGTGAGCTGGAATACTAATATTAACCCATACAATTCAGGGATCTATAATCCTACGATAGAAAAAACAATACATATAACAGGTAATCTTAATATCAATACAGGAACTTTTATATTTATGCCTGAAATCGTTCCTCAACATTTAATTGTTGATGGGAATGTTACAGTCGGTGCAGCTGGTTATATTGAAATGGAACCAGCTGTAGGCGGAACACCTGGTGGTCCTCCAACACCCAACACTTTAGCAATTGGTGGAAATCTAATAAACAATTCAAATGGAGGTTCTTATGTAAGGTTTTTAAATGGAGTCTACTATTGTGATGTTACATTCTTTGGGTCAAATTCATCAACAATAACCGGTACAAGTCCAACAACTATTTTTAACAAAGTAATTGTAAACAAAGGGACCTCGCAAGCTACAACACTCACCATCAATATTGCAGGTACACTAAAAACCCCTGCAGATAACTGGCTTACCCTTCAAAACGGTACGCTTCGTTATATGAGAACCAACCCTGGAACAGACTTTACAATTTCGACTACAACTCCATTTACGATTCCCGCTACTGCAGGTTTGTACGTAGATTATTCAAATACAGGGAATAAGAATGTATTAATCGCAAATAGCAATACAAATTCGAACGACTTGTTTTTGTATGGTAAGCTTACCTTAAACAGTGGGAAAATTTATGTCGGACCTACTAACGGGACAACAGTAAACAATAACGATATTGAATATTCAAGCGGGGGCGCATCCACTATTGATGTTCAGGGAGGTACATTATTTGTCAACGGACAAATCCGGCGCAATCCATCCACTTCAGGTGGTATTTTAAAATACAACCAGGCTGGTGGAATAGTAACGATCAACGGACAGTCGTCGTTACCGGCAAATGCCAAACTTGAGGTGCTCAATACCGGCAGTTCCTTTAACATGTCAGGAGGAGCACTTAACATCGTCCGGGGCGGAGGAACAACCTTTGGTGATATATATCTCCGGCCTCAAACTGGTAGTATTACAGGAGGCACCATCGAATTTAATGCGGGTTCTGCGGGAGCCCAAATCTATCAGTTAGATGCGAACATTGCTTTGAATAACCTAAAGGTAACAGGAACTGTAGGTAATGTGGCCACAACTAAACTGATGATAAGTCCTTTGGTTGTGAATGGCGATTTTACCATTTCAGCAACCAGCATTTTCAATACCAATAACATCAATACCACCTTCAATGGTAATTTTTTAAATGGTACCGGAATAACTGGGTATGTTGCGGGAACAAACCTGACAACCTTCAGTGCAGCCAATAGTTCAACTTACCTGGGAGCACAAAGCATTACCGGGGCAACTAATTTTTACAATTTACTCGTTAATCCGGATGCTTCCCTGACTGTCAATAATCCATCCACCGTATTCAATGATCTTACAATTAGCTCCGGGACACTCAGTCTTTCTTCAAAATTAATGCAGGTCAATGGAAATTTTGAAAACAACGGACGTTATACTGATACAAATGCAGCCAACACAGGTATCCTCCTAAAAGGATCTGTTTTACAACACCTTTCTGGATCAGGGAACTTTGGAAGGCTCGAATTGAATAACGGCAGTGGTGCTCACATTGATAATCATATCTACCTCGAAGAAAATCTATTACTTACGCTTGGAATCTTTGATATCAACAAATACCTGTTGTCCTTAGGATTACAAAGCAATATCCAGGGTGCGCCGTTCAGTTCAACCAAAATGATCAAGACTGACGGTGTATTCAGTGATGTGGGAATTCGCAAGTTCTTCCCTGCCGGAGCATCACCTGCATTCTTATATCCAATTGGAACTGTTGACAAATACACCCCGGCAACGCTAACAATAACAGCGAATAATACAGTTGGCTATGTGCGAATCAACAATATTAATAAAAAGCATCCATCGGTAATTGATCCAGCCAATGCACTTGCCTATTTCTGGGAGGTATCAAGTTCAGGGACAACAGGGCTATCCGGGAACATGGTGTTCAATTACCTGCAAACCGATGTTGTGGGATCGCAAGAGAATAATTACCTTGCTGCCAGGCTAATCGTACCTGGCACAAGCTGGAGCATGACTAATACCGTTGATGAGGCGACAAATAAAATAACTTTTAATCTCACAGGATCTAATAATCTTGGAGGTGAGTATACTGCCGGAATAAACACCGCCTTTCCACCAAATGTTCCTGTTTATACGAGTAATAAGGATGGCAACTGGAACGATAAAACGATCTGGACACAAACAGGTGGGACATCATACCCTTGTCCTGATGGAGGTCCGAATGGGTTTATCGTAATTATAGATCACGTTGTTACTGCCAATAGTAATTATTGTTCAGCTTACAGAACGACCATTAATAATAAACTGAAAATTGTATCCCCATTTTATGGCCACAATTTAGGAACTGTCGATGGGCATGGTACATTATACCTCGAAACCGGCACATTTCCGGCCGGTTTATACACTTCGTTTCTTGACTGTTCCAATAATGGAACCATCGAATACGGAGGAAGTGGCTCCTACCCTATTATTGCAGATTTATACACGAGTGTTCCCAATTTGTTATTTTCGGGCACTGGAACCAGGGTACTACCTGACAAAGATCTCACGATATGCAATACTTTAAAGATCAATGGACCGTCACTCGACAATAGTGTAAATAACCGAAAACTGATCATTCAGGGTACGATGGAAATTGCATCCGGATCATTCAAAAGTGGTACGGGGAATAATGCAACTGTTTCGTTTGCAGGTTCAGCAACTCAGACAATCGGTGGCACTTTGGGAGATTTCACCGGCACTAATGCATTCAATAATTTTGAAATAAATAATATTGACGGACTTTCGGTAAATGCCGGAGGAGCTGTTGAAGTCAAAGGCAACTTATTATTAACGAATGGTCTGATCAATACAAATCCTGTTGCTAATTTTGGATCAATGACAATCTCCAATGTCACGATCAATTGTGTATTTCCTTATGGCGGAAGTTCTACATCATTCGTAAATGGCCCTTTGACAAAGAAAATCAATCAGGGAGATGATTTTCTTTTCCCTATAGGAATTTTTAAGGCTGGAATTGGAAACATTATTGGAAACAAGCTTGAACTCACATCCTCTAAAAATGGAACAATTCTTTGGACTGCCGAGTATAAAAACCCGAATACTACTTTTACCAGTTTCTCAGCACCACTTGAAGGGGTGAGTTCAAAAGAATATTGGATCGTTAAAGCATCGGCAGGAAGCAAAGCAATCATAAACATTAACTGGACTCCAGAAAGTGATATTACACCACTCGTCACGCAAAACGGTTTATCCGACATGAGCATAGGTGTTTATAATATTGGAACGAGTAAGTGGACACGAATTACTTCGTCTGCAACCGGGGATAACGATTATGGAACAGCTTCAACCAATTCTCTATCAACATCAACGGGTTCAGATAATTATACATTAGCTTCCCTGTCAGTTTTAAAACCTAAAGCTAAATTAGATCCTTTAGGTCCGATTTGTGGAGGAGCTGGAATTCCTATTACATTTGTTGCTCAGATTGCTATTCCTTTTAACTATTCGCTAAGTTACACGATTAACGGAGTTCCTCAAACGCCTGTCGCTGTATCTTCAATCCCTTACACGCTTCCAACACCTTCACCAGGAGTTTACAAACTGACTGGATTTACTTTTAATAATGGTGCTGGTATCGGAGTCGTCGATGCAAGTACGGTCAAAGTGAATCCGGTACCTACTTCATCCGATGCTGGTCCTGACCAATCGCTTTGTGGCATTACCTCCGCAATACTAAATGCAAATCCATTAGGAATTATCACTGGAACTGGTGTTTGGAGCATTGTAAGCGGAAATGGCGGCACACTCATTACACCAACAAGCAGTACGAGTCAGTTTATCGGTTTAAACGGAACTTCTTACAAGCTGCGATGGACAATTAGCAGTGGTACTTGTAAGTCAACAGATGATGTGATGATAAATTTCACATTATTGCCTTTTGCACCCACTGCTGCACCATCTCAAATTTTATGTGCAGGTTCTAAAGTATCGGATATACAATCTACTCCACCAATCGGATCAACAGTTAGTTGGTTTACAACTGCTACTGGTGGAACGGCCTTGTTGGGTACAGCCGCACTTGTAGCGGGAGACTATTATGGAGAATCGAATGGAGGCAGCGGATGTATTAGTCTCGACAGAACCAAAGTAACTATTTCACTTTTAGCTACTTTAACCGCTGCAATCAGTGGCGGAACTACACCTATCTGTTATAATACAGCTCCGGGAACTTTTACCGCAACTGGCAGTGGCGGAACCGGCGTATATTCATACCAATGGTATACCACTTCTGGTATTATCAGTGGAGCTACAAATTCAACTTATGCTCCTGGCAATATAACCACTACAACAGGCTATTACTGCGCCATAACCAGCAGTACCTGTGGAACAGTGAATACTGCAACTACAACAATAATGGTCAATGCTGCAACTGCAATCGGCAGTCAGGCTACAGCAGCACAGACACAGTGCATTACAGGAACATTTACCGCCATCTCAGTAACAGCGACTGGAACTGGTACACTAACTTATAAATGGTACAGCAATATAGTTGCCAATAATACAACCGGGACGATAATCGCAGGGGCAACCAATGCAAGTTATACACCGCTGGCAACCACAGCAGGAACACTTTATTACTATTGCATCGTTACCGGAACATGTGGTACTGCTAGCAGTGCAGTTTCCGGGGCATTTGTTGTTAATCCTAATCTGCCAGCAAGTGTAAGTATAGCAGCATCTGCAACGACAGTCTGTGCAGGGACCTCAGTTACATTTACAGCAACTCCTGTTAACGGTGGTACAACTCCTGTTTATCAGTGGAAACTAGGCTCTACCAATGTAGGGACAAATTCACCAACCTATACAAATGCTGCATTAACAAACGGTGCCAGTGTGACATGTGTCATGACTTCAAATGCATCGCCTTGCTCAACTGGAAGTCCGGCCACATCCAACGCAATTGTAATGATTGTTAATCCTAATCTGCCAGCAAGTGTAAGTATAGCAGCATCTGCAACGACAGTCTGTGCAGGGACCTCAGTTACATTTACAGCAACTCCTGTTAACGGTGGTACAACTCCTGTTTATCAGTGGAAACTAGGTGCGACTAATGTAGGGACAAATTCACCAACCTATACAAATGCCGCATTAACAAACGGTGCCAGTGTGACATGTGTCATGACTTCAAATGCATCGCCTTGCTCAACTGGAAGTCCTGCCACATCCAATGCAATTGTAATGATTGTTAATCCTAATCTGCCTGCAAGTGTTAGTATAGCAGCTTCTGCAACAACAGTCTGTGCCGGAACATCTGTTACTTTTACAGCAACTCCTGTTAACGGTGGTACAACTCCTGTTTATCAGTGGAAACTAGGCTCTACCAATGTAGGGACAAATTCACCAACCTATACAAATGCCACATTAACAAACGGTGCCAGTCTGACATGTGTCATGACTTCAAATGCATCGCCTTGCTCAACTGGAAGTCCGGCCACATCCAACGCAATTGTAATGATTGTTAATCCTAATCTGCCTGCAAGTGTTAGTATAGCAGCTTCTGCAACAATAGTTTGTGACGGAACATCTGTTACTTTTACAGCAACTCCTGTTAACGGTGGTACAACTCCTGTTTATCAGTGGAAACTAGGTGCTACTAATGTAGGGACAAATTCACCAACCTATACAAATGCCGCATTAACAAACGGTACCAGTGTGACATGTGTCATGACTTCAAATGCATCGCCTTGCTCAACTGGAAGTCCGGCCACATCCAATGCAATTGTAATGATTGTTAATCCTAATCTGCCAGCAAGTGTAAGTATAGCAGCTTCTGCAACGACAGTCTGTGCCGGAACATCTGTTACTTTTACAGCAACTCCTGTTAACGGTGGTACAACTCCTGTTTATCAGTGGAAACTAAATGGGACTGATGTCGGGACTAATAGTACAATTTACACTATGTCATCGTTAGCAAATAATGATGTCATTACTTGTTTGATGACTTCAAATGCCGTTTGTGCGATTGGGAACCCTGCCACATCGAATGCTCTTACGATGACAGTATATTCACTGATTGGAAACAATACGGCAGATAATATTAATGGTGCGCATGGAGTTATCTGTGAAACAGCCAACGAAAACGGCAATGCAACATTGACAGCTCCTTCCGGAACGATTTTCATAAATGTTAACTTTGCAAGTTATGGTACTCCAAACGGCACCTGTCCTACTTTTACTTTGGGCGTATGTAATTCATTGACGAGTCAATCAGTATCAGAGGCATATCTCCTTGGTAACAATACAGCGACCTTACCTGCAACGAATGGTGTTTTCGGAGATCCCTGTGTTGGTACCGGTAAAAGGTTGTATGTATTGGGAACCTATACCGAGCCCATTTGTGCAGGAAATACGCCGGGAATACTAAGCGGTACATTGCCCACTGGTGGAAATGGAGTTTATACTTATTTTTGGGAGAGTAGCACAACTGGTACTTCGGGTAGTTTTGTAGCTGCATCCGGAACAAATAATTCACAAAATTATACACCTGGTGCTTTAACGCAAACAACCTGGTACAGAAGAACAGTTTCTTCGGGAGGATGTAGCGATATTTCTTCAACTATTCTTGTAAAAGTTAATCCTGTAATTGCAAATAATTCAATTGGTTCAACACAGATAATTTGTACAGGCAATACACCTGCTGCGCTGACAGGAACAACTCCGACTGGAGGAGACGGAACCTATGCCTACCTCTGGGAAAGCAGCACAACCAATGCAGCTACCGGATTTGCAATTGCATCGGGAACAAGCAACACAATCGGTTATGCACCGGGTGCACTGGCTACTACTACATGGTATAGAAGAACTGTGAATTCGGGCGGGTGCAATAATAGCTCCGCAGCAACACTAATCACCGCTACTGCGAACATGACAGCAGCGGCAGCATCTGCAACTCCTATCCTGTGTATCAATACTGCACTGACACCAATTACCCACGCGACAACACTGGCAACCGGTATTGGAACTCCAGTTGGTTTACCCGCAGGCGTGACAGCAGCATGGTTGGGCAACGTGATTACCATCAGCGGAACACCAACAGCAAGCGGAACATTTAATTACACCATCCCGTTATCAGGTGGTTGCGGTACGGTCAGTGCAACAGGCGCGATCACTGTTACTCCGGCTAATACAATAACACTAAGTTCAGCTGTTGGAACAGATGCTCAGACCAAATGTATCAGTACGGCAATTACAAATATTACCTATACAACCACCGGTGCAACAGGTGCTACATTCTCAGGATTACCTGCAGGTGTATCTGGTGCATGGTTAGCAAATGTGGTTACCATCAGTGGCACACCTACTGCTTCAGGTACATTTAACTACACAATTACCTTAACAGGCGGTTGCAGTACAGTAACCAAAACGGGTTCAATCACAGTTACTGCGAACATGACAGCAGCGGCAGCATCTGCAACTCCTATCCT
>Ga0209512_1001094_pt1 | contig 36202 bp, 23 predicted proteins | sample frozenSSSSmetaG_FD_184142 | JGI IMG/M metagenome (GOLD analysis project Ga0209512, IMG submission 184142) | Glacier valley bacterial and archeal communities from Borup Fiord, Nunavut, Canada, to study Microbial Dark Matter (Phase II) -... | ecosystem: Environmental > Aquatic > Freshwater > Ice >...
CAAATTGTTCTTTCCGTTGTTGAGCCACCTCCTTTTCTTGATCTTTCTCTTATTGATCTTAAACAGGCTCTAACTAAATATCTCGCCTTTGCTGAGGCACAGGGGTGGAAATAATCAAGTGAAGCCGGGACATAAATAAATGAACCTGTTTTGTAGGGGTAGACACATTGGTCTACCCCTACACTATTCTTACTCCTTGCTCCTTGCTTCTTAATTCTATAGAATTTTCCAGTTAAAAAAACGTAATAACTTACCAGCCTGGTTTCACCCTGATTTAAGGGAAAGCCAATATAATGAGGTTGTTGGAAATCGGTTAGGTGAACAAAGGGGCTTGCCAACCTTGTGTGCGTCACTCTTACTATTACTAAGACACACGGAAAGGCTTCGGGATGCTGCCTTCGGTAACAATTATTACGCTCAACTGGAATCAACCTCATTACACCCTGGCCTGTCTGCGCTCCCTACAGTCAGTAACTTACCCAAATTTTAAGGTAATTGTGCTAGATAATGGCTCGAAGGATGATTCGATAGCCCAAATTCGGGCTGTACTGCCTGAGCAAAACTACCCGGTAGAGCTTATCGAAAACGGGCATAATTTAGGTTTTGCCGAGGGAAATAACGTGGGAATCCGCAAAGCCCTGAATGAAGGAGCGGATTATGTCCTCCTGCTGAATAACGATACCGAAGTTGCCCTGGATTTTATCGAACCGCTAGTCAAGATGGCTCAAAGTAACCCGAATATCGGCATAACAGGCTCAAAGATTTATTATTTTGATGAGCCGGAACGCCTCTGGTCAGCCGGAGGGACTATTGCGGCAACAGGCGCAACCCACCAACTAGGGGTAAATGAATTTGATAGCCCCGAACTGAACCAGTTGCGAAAGGTAGATTACGTTAGTGGCTGCGCCATGCTGGTCAAACGGGCGGTTATTGAAAAGGTCGGAATGTTGGATGCCCGCTTCTTCGCCTACTATGAGGAGACGGACTGGTGTGCCAGAACCGCCAGAGCGGGTTACAGTATCTGGTATGTGCCCCAAAGCAAAATCTGGCACAAAATCAGCCTCAAAGCGCGAGATTTCACCCCCTATTACGTCTATTTAATGAGTCGCAACCGTTTACTGTTTTTGCGTAACCGAGGGATGTCGGCCCCACGAGTACTGCTCAGTTTAGTAATGGTGGATTTGCGGACAATCCTGGCTATAGCAATTTTGAAACGCCATCGCCCCGCCCGACCAATGCAGCAATGGCACATAAGGGGGGTGCTGGATTATTTGCGGGGGCGTTTTGGCGAACCCCAACTAAGGTGAATATTTTTTCATTTTAACTTTAATGGGGTATATTCGATTGTAATCGCTATAGCGGATAATAGATTCTGAGAAACAGGAAATCGTTGGGATTTGTGTGAAAACACAATAATTATTGCAGGAAGCATGAGATAAATGGACATTGGACGCGAACTGCGACGTTATTTAAGAGTTTTATGGTCATGGGCATGGTTAATCATTCTGGGCGCGGCCCTGGCGGGTGGGGTAAACTACTACCTCGCCAGTAAAGCTCCCCCTCGCTATGAAGCTAATACCACCTTGATGGTAGGTCAATTTATTAGGCAAGCTAACCCCGACCAACAGGAAGTAGGGCTTTCTGACCGTTTGGCTGGTTATTATCTTGAATTACTCCACCGTCAGCCGGTGCTGGAAGGGGTTAAAAAAGAGCTTAATCTGGATAAATCAAACGAAGCTCTGGCGGGAACAGTTACCGCCAGGGTTGTGCCGGGAACGGCCTTTATCGAAATTGCGGTGGTTGACCCTGACCCGTTCCTTGCCGTTAAAATGGTAAATTCTTTTGCTAGAGAACTGATAAAACAAAGTCCTACCGCCCCAGAAAACCAACAAGTCGAGCAACGAGCCTTCATCCAAAAGCAATTGGATGATTTGCAAGCCAAAATTCTTGATGGGAAAAAACAAGTGGGCGATTTAAACCAGTCCCTTAATTCCAGTACCACCGCCGTAGAAATTACCGAAACCCGCAATAAAATCAAAGCAATGGAAAGCCAGATTGATGGCTGGCAAACCAACTATACCAACCTGCTACGCCTGAGTAATACCCTTTCCCCTAACTCCATCAGTATATTGGAAGAATCAAACCAGTCACGTCAGGTGAAAAGCCTCAGCCCGCTTATCTCGGCGGCAATCGCGGCGGCAGTCGGCGCATTTTTGGCCTTTGGCTGTGCGGTGGTGCTGGAATATCTGGATGACCGTATCAAAAGTGCCGATGATTTGCAGTCTCGCTTCAAAATGACCTTGCTGGGCCACCTTCCGCGCCAAAGCTTGAAAGAGCCAAAAGCTGATAATAACGAGCTAGGCGAAGCCCCGGTGAACCTGGATGTGGTGCAATCTTACGAAGTTATCTGTACCAGTATTTTATTCTCGGACTTATTACAGAATCATCGTCGCTCGGTTATGATTACCTCGGTGGATAGCCTTAGCGAGAAATCCCGCCTGACCGTCAACCTGGCAATCGCGATGGTGGGCTTTGAGCAATCGGTGTTGCTGATAGATGCCGATACCCGCAATGGACAGTTGCATGAATTGTTGGGTCTGGAAAATCGAATGGGCTTTTATGAGGTTTTCTATGGCAACGGCTATGTTCATATGGACGACAAGGTGCAAGAAACCGCCGTACCGAACCTGTTCCTGATGTCTTCGGGTATCAGTGCCAGTGCCGAGGCCAATAAAATTGTAGCTCTACGCCCTGGTACGCATCAGATTTATAGCCTGCCTCATCAGTCTGTGCCGGGTGACTTTGTGTTGTTCAACTGCGGCAGTATCCTTTCGGATAAAACGCCCCGCCTGCTGGCCTCGCATGTGACGGGCACAGTCTTGCTCTGTGAACTTAACCACACACGCGGGCAGGAGTTAAAGTCGGCGATTGAGGTGGTGGAACGGCTAAAAGGCAACATCCTGGGGGTCATTACTATTGACCGCACCTCCCGCTCGCCTTCCTTTATGCGGTTGGGCAAACGCTCCAAACGCGCTAAAACTAATACTAGTCTGGAAAATGTTACAGGTGCTGCCGATAGCTCCGTGTTCTAGAAGGATGGTGTCGGTAGGATGAAGGATAACGTTAATCCAAAAGCCCCTAATTCTCAGGCTTTCTTAAAGGTCTCAAATAAATCTGCTGGCAAGCCAGGAAATAACTTTAAATTTCGTAAGCATAGTGGGCTTTTTTCAAGTTTGCTGACAACTTTACTTCTCACTTTGTGCCTTTTGCCACTTTACCCGGCAGATGCGGCAGGGACATGGAGTAAACCTGTCAGCCTTTCTAGTCAGATGGATAGTGCTTGGTTCCCCGACATTTCGCCCAATAGCGAAGGGGGAGCAGAGGTGGTTTATTCCGGGAATGACTTTACCTCTGAAAAAGATTCACCCTCCACCAATAAATATGACCGCCTTTATTACTATCAAATCGCGCCTGATGGTTCAGCCCCTACTATTGTCCCCTCCAATATTGCTATTTCCCCTTTCGGGGTAGTGGTACGGAACTCGGTGGCGGTGGACAGTAAAAATGGCCTGGTACATGCCTTATACCGCTCTAAAGGCTCGCTATTTTACCAGAACGCCCCACTCGAAAAATCAAATTCAGCCTTGAACTGGAGCGAACCACGCAATATTGATGATTATAGCAGCTCTTATTATAACGATATTGCGGTTGATCAAAAGGGCGTGATTCATATTGTCTGGACGCAGGTTAAGCAGGACGAAGGGGTTAAAGGCACTGACGTTAACAACTTCCGGCAGGTAATTTATTATCGGCAAAGTAGCGACTTTGGCGTATCCTGGTCTTTCCCTAAACTGGTGGCCGTACCAAAATATGGAGCTACCAGAGTAGTGTTAAAAACAGATGCGGCGGGTGGCTTGCATATCAGCTATGACGATGGCTACGATAATTATGTAGGTAAATGGACTGCCACCCTCAGTGGCTACACCCATTCTTTAGATAACGGCAAAACCTGGTCTGACCCCACCGTTTTTGGCAGCGAAACCGAACCAATCGTTCAATCCACTATAACTCCCTTTGGCGACAGTAGCGTTATGATGTCCTGGCGGGTAATTAAAAAGCAACGGATTGACTATGCCATTTCTAATGACCGGGGCATTACCTGGTCTACGCCTACCACTATTCCCGGCAGCACCGCCCGTTATTTTACTGCCGAACACTTTTTTGACCGCAACTATCTGGCGGCAGATGGCAAAGGGCGGGTACACTTCGCGAATATTGGGCTGGTGGATGACTCGCGGAAGGGCAAAACCACCGGGGAAAAGGCCGAAGACCTGGCTGTGGACTATTTTATCTGGGAAAATGGCAAATGGTCAGCTCCCCAGATTGTAACCAGTGGCGTGGGCTACCCTGAATATCCCCGAATTGCCATCGCCCCTAATCGGGTGCATCTGGTCTGGTTTGTGCGTAATAAACCAGTGGATGAGGATGCTAAAGCCATCTGGTATAGTTCGATGCCCTATGATACTGGTTTAGCGGTTACGCCAGTCGGGAAATTCAGCCCACCAATCACCAATCCTGTTACAGTAGCTGTGCCGACTGTCGCCCCTACCCCCCTAGCAATTTTGCCGCCGATTAAAAACCAGCCAACTCGCACTTGGTTCGATGATGGTTATAAAGCGGCTTTGTTCTCATTAGGGCCAGTTGCCGCCGTTGCCGGGTTGATGTTGGGGGTATCTTTCTGGCGACGACGCAAAAATAAGGCGTAACTATGGCAACCGAGCTACAGAATAAAAAGATACAGGACGAGGAAGAAAAACAGGCTGACTCAGAGGTAATTCAACCAGCCGCTAATACTTCACAAACCACAAAGGTTTCAGTCGAGCTTCGAGAATTATTACGCCCATTACTAGACTGGTGGTGGGCCTTATTAATCGTGCCAATACTTTCGGGGGCAATTGCCTATTATATGGTGCAAAAAAGCCCTACTTATTATCAAGCTCGGGTATTACTCAATATTGGCCCTACTGTCAAGGAAATTAAAAACCAGACACCCCCGCTGATTACCCTGCGATTAGGCAGCAGCTATGGTCAGGTGGTCTATCAGGATACTTTTTTAGCTCTAGTAGCCCAGGAAGCAAACGTTGGACTTAGTGCTGATGAAATAAAACAGGCTACCGTCGTCCAATTTACCCCAGGCACTCCCTTTTTTGAAATCCATGTGGTGGATAGTAGTGCTACCCGCCCGCTTACCTTGCTGGATACTATGACCCGGCTGTTAACCAGCGAAGCTCCCCAGGTACGCGAATTAAAACGAAAATCCCAGCAAAACTTTGTAGCCTCCCGTAAGGCCGAGTTAGCCGACCTTATCACCAATCTTAAACAGAAAATTGATAATGGCGACTCCAGCCCACCTAGCGATAGTGGCACGGATGCTGAAAATGCTATCGTAAAGCAACCGACCCTGCCACCCCAAACGCAATTGGACGCTTATACCGAGGAGCTCAGCGAGCTAATCAAGATTACTCCTGATTCCGAGCCAAACCAGATTAATATTATCGAACAGCCTTACCTGGTTTCCGGCAAATTAGGGGCGCAACCCAGTGCCGCCGCCACAGCAATGGGGTTGGTGGGGCTGTCGCTGGTAGTGGTGCTGGTATATTTATTAAATGGTCTGGATAGCCGAGTGCGTCGCCCCTATCATATCCGTTTTATCTTGAATTGGCCTATTTTGTTGCTAAGAAAACGGAAATTAGCCGAGACCAATTTTGATATGCTGGCGGCGGAACTGGTCTCAGCCTATCATCGCGATGCCGTAACGGTGCGCCTTATGTTAGTTCACGAAAAACGTACCACCGGGGTCGAAGAAACAATTAACAAGCTCGGTGAATCGCTCTCCCGCCTGGGTCTGAATATTACCATTACCGTCGGTGGAATCGGCCAGACCTTGATTAATGAGTCAGCGGCCGAATTTATTCAGCCGGGGACAAGTGAAGTAATTGACAACCTGGGGGAAGAAGCTGTTTTTGGCGAAGAAAGTGCTACCGGACTGGTAAGTTATACTCCGCTAAACTCACAATGGGAATTAATCAGCCAGGAATGGCCCGCCCCTACCCGCCACCTGACTAATCTGGGACGTACTTGCACCGGGTCAATTATCCTCTGCGGCCTTAATCGCTCTCACAAAAAATCCCTCCGCACCCTTTCCGAATTCTTCATTACTACCCAACTCCCGGTGGCGGGCGTAGTGGTGCTATAGACCACCTAAATTAACAAAGTTTCACACTATCACCCCTGATTCTCATTCCGCCAGGGTTGCGTTAACTTGCCACTTGTATTAGCATGTCGAGTCGTGTTTGATTTAACGATTCTGCCCATGAAACCCTATTACGTACATGATAATGTCAAACAAGAATATTATTGGATTGACAACCTAGAACTTTAGTGCTAATCTGGATAATACACCAGAACCAACAAAATTAATATCAGGACTTTCGCTTGAGGCCAATGATTAAGTTCAAATTCGAGACATTAATCTATTAATGAGTTCCAAAGCGAAAGTCATAAATAAAATTATTACCCATAAGTAAGGGGATTAAGCTGCATGCACGATAAAATCGTTGTGCGAGGCGCACGCGAACACAACCTCAAAAATATTGATATTGAATTGCCCCGCGATAAGCTGGTGGTTATCACCGGGCTATCAGGAAGCGGCAAAAGCAGTCTGGCCTTTGATACGATTTATGCCGAAGGGCAACGCCGCTATGTCGAGTCACTTTCGGCCTATGCCCGCCAGTTTTTGGGCCAAATGGAAAAACCCGAAGTAGATTATATTGAGGGGCTTAGTCCGGCAATTTCGATTGACCAGAAGGGAGCCAGCCGCAACCCCCGTTCTACCGTTGGCACTATCACTGAAATATACGACTATCTACGCCTGATGTTTGCTAGAATTGGGCATCCCCATTGCCCAAACTGTGGGCGCGAGATTAGTCGCCAGACCGTTCAGCAAATCGTGGATACCGTAGCCGCCCTGCCCGAAAGTTCCCGCTTGATGATTTTGGCTCCCCTGATTAAAGACCGCAAGGGTGAGCATAAACACGTTTTTGAAGAAATCCGCAAAGCTGGTTTTGTGCGGGCGCGGGTGAACGGGCAGATTCGGGATGTGGACGAAGAAATAGACCTGGAAAAATACAAAAAACACAGCATTGAAGCGGTGGTTGACCGTATTATCGTGCGGCATGACGAGCAAGGCCAATTTAGTGATAAAGGTCGCCTGACCGACAGTATTGAGACGGCTCTCAAGCTGGGGGGGGGGATTGTCCAGGTTCAGATTATTGATGGCGAAGAACTTTTCTTCTCGGAAAACTTTGCGTGTGTTTATTGTGGTATTAGCGTCGGCGAGATTGAACCGCGCACTTTTTCTTTCAACACCCCACACGGTGCCTGTCCTGCCTGTAGCGGGTTGGGCGAGATTCTGGATTTCGACCCGGAGTTGGTGCTACCTAACAAAAATCTGACATTAGGCGAAGGGGCGATTATGCCCTGGAATCGGCTGGGCCAGATTAATAGCGGTTATTTGAGTTCGTTATTAGAGGCGGTGGGCGGACAATACGGTTTTACCCTCAAAACTCCCCTGAAAGATTTTAACCCCGAACAAATGGGAGTGCTGCTCTATGGCACAAACGGCGAAATGGTTAAAGTTAAGTTGCGTGGGAACAATACTACCGAAGCACCCTTTGTGGGGGTTATTCCCGATTTGAAGAAACGTTACGGCGAGAGTGCCAGCAATTATACCAAGTACGAGATTGAGAAATTTATGGTAGGGCGCACCTGCCCAACCTGTAAAGGGGCGCGCCTGAAACCCGAAGCCATCGGGGTAACGGTGGTAGATAAATCTATTGTGGATATTGCCCGGATGAGTGTGCGGGAGGCGGCAGAGTTCTTTAACGACCTTTGGAAGCATGATGCCCCTGATGGTGGGGCGGATGGGCCATTAACCGAGCGGGAACAGATGATTGCCTATCAAGTTATCAAAGAAATCAAAGCCCGCCTGAACTTCCTGAACGATGTGGGGCTGGACTACCTTTCGATTGCGCGCTCTGCCGCGACGCTGGCGGGTGGGGAGGCCCAACGTATCCGGCTGGCGACCCAGATTGGCAGCAGCCTCATGGGAGTGTTGTATATTCTGGATGAACCAAGTATTGGGCTGCATCAGCGCGATAACGCTCGACTGATTAATACTCTGGTAAAGTTGCGCGACCTGGGCAACACCCTGATTGTGGTCGAACACGACGAGGAGATGATTCGCACCGCCGATTATGTGGTGGATATGGGGCCAGGGGCAGGTGAACACGGTGGGTATGTAGTAGCGGCGGGCACCGTCGAAGAGATTATGGCGAGCCCAAACTCGATTACAGGCAAATACCTATCAGGTGAAATGGAAATTGCTGTCCCCAAGCAACGACGCAAGGGCAACGGCAAAACCTTGCTGTTAAAAGGGGCGCGGGAGAATAACCTCAAGAATATTGACCTGGAAGTACCGTTGGGTAAATTGGTGGCAGTCACGGGGGTTAGTGGGAGCGGCAAAAGCACCCTGATTACCGATACCCTCTACCGCAAATTAGCCCATCTGCTTTATGGCGCAAAAGAAAAAGCGGGTGAGCATGATACGATAGTCGGGGTAGAACATCTGGATAAGATTATTGATATTGACCAATCGCCGATTGGACGCACCCCCCGTTCTAATCCAGCTACCTATACCGGGGTCTTTACCGCCATCCGCGATATTTTTGCCAAAGTGCCGGAGTCCCGCACAAGGGGTTATGAACCTGGAAGGTTTAGTTTTAACGTCAAGGGCGGACGGTGTGAGGCTTGTCAGGGAGATGGTATTATCAAAATCGAGATGCAATTTCTCCCCGATATTTATGTACCCTGCGAGGTTTGTCACGGAGCGCGTTACAACCGTGAGGCTCTGGAGATTCGCTATAAAGGCAAGAATATCGCCGAGGTGCTGAGTATGACGGTAGAGGAGGCTTCAGGCTTCTTTGCCAACGTCCCGGCTATCAAGGGCAAACTGGAAACGCTGAACGATGTCGGTCTGGGTTATATTCGGTTGGGGCAGTCGGCGACCACCCTTTCAGGTGGAGAAGCCCAACGGGTAAAACTGGCAACCGAGCTTTCCAAACGGGCCACAGGCCGCACTATCTATTTGTTGGACGAACCCAGCACCGGGCTTCATATTGACGATGTATCGCGACTGGTCAGTATTTTGCAACGGCTGGTGGATGGTGGTAATAGTGTGCTGGTGATTGAGCATAACCTCGATATTATCAAGGTAGCGGACTGGATTATTGACATCGGGCCGGACGGTGGTGACCGGGGCGGCGCAATTGTGGCGGAAGGTACCCCCGAACAGGTGGCAGAAGTACCGCAATCCTACACTGGGAATTACCTGAAACACATGCTGGAGGCCAATAATGCCCGCCAACGTGTCCCGGTAGCCTCCTAACGGTGGTCGGTTGTCAGTCGTCGGTTGTCAGTAGAAAATCAATCGGGGGAAATTGTTCCCCCTTCCCTGAGGCAGGGAAGGGGGCTAGGGGGTTAGGTAAGGTCTCTAATCTGCAAAATTTCGTTCCCTAATAGACCTAATAATACCTCGTAGGGTGTCCCGACGTTTTCGGGATGATGCTCAAAGCGGGCTCGTTCAAAATACTGGACAGTATAGAGCTTGCCATCAGCCTGATTATATTCCTCGAACTCCTCGGTGATAGCATAGCCATAAATCGCCAACCCACCATTTGCCTCCCAATAGGATTTAAATGCACCATGCAAATTATGCCCGGTCAAGGGAAAATAAACCCCACCCGCATAGCCTGCATCAGCAACCGGGGCAAAATGAGGGTCGCTGGCATCCTGCCTGTTTTTGGTTAGTTGCACTCCTAAAAGACCCAGCGAAACCTCGTAGGGTGTGCCAGCAAATTCAGGGTGATATTCGTAACGGTTACGCTCAAGATATTGTACGGTATAAGCCTTGCCATCTGCCCGGTTAATCTCGCGGAAGGTTTCGGTTTTGGGGAAGCCGAACTGCGCCAAACCACCGTGATTATTCCAGTATTTTTGGAACAAACCATTCAGGTTATGCTGGGTTTCGGGGAAATAATAGCCACCCGGAACATGGTTGTCGCTGACGAGGGTGGTCACAGGTTTCCCGGCGTTGGGCAAATCCAGCAAAGAAACCTTGCCATTTTCTATGCCTAGCACGCTCAAGGGTAGATAGGGGCTAAAACGGATTTCCGGCATGTAATGGGCCACCTTCTTCCAGGTTCTAGCACTATCCGCCGAATACCAGGTAGCTTTGCCTTTTTTATCGAGAAAAAAGAAGTTCGAGGGGGCGTTTTCCACCTGTTGGAAGCTACTATCAGGGGAGTCTACCGGGTCAAATGGCGTATTTAAAGTTTGCCAGCTATTTCCGCCGTCTTGCGTTACCGAAAGATAGTTTTCAACACCCTCAGTGCGGCTAAAGCGGACTATCCCGTTGGGGGTATAGTAAAGATTGGGCAAAGTATATGGCCCACCCCCGGCAGGTTGAAAAGTTTTACCACCATCTACCGTTAGATAGCCCTGCAAAACGCTAGTATTAGCCCCCGAAGAACGTCCCACCAACTGAAAGGTGCTAATAGGGCTACCATTCCCCTGAAGCGGGTCTATAAACATTTCTAATAAACCACTAATCGCGCCTTCTGCTTGCTTTTGCCAATTCAGGCCAAAATCCGGCGAGTAATAAATCGTATAATTAAGCGGAGTATTGTAACTACTAAATGGGCCATAGAACATGCCATAGAGCGAGCGCGGGTTGGAAGTGGACATTACCACCGAAGTGAAGTTATACTGCGCCCCGATTTGTCGCCAGCTTTTACCGCCATTATCACTAACAAAATTACCCCTGGCTTCCCGCGAAAGTTCCAGACCTGAACCATCACTGGCGGAAGAAGAGGGGATATGTTCAATAGTTATGGGTTGGAGATTGGTTGGGCTAAACCTTTGATATTTATCCGAGCTCTGGTAGCGATAAAAATAGCCAGCGTTTTCGTCACAACCCGCGAAATCCAGCGAACTTAGTTTTTGGGTTTCCTGAGTGAACCAATCATAACTAAAAGTACCGCCGCTAGTTGGGGTGGGGTCGCCATAGTATAGACGGTGAGGATTAATCCCATCAAAACAATATCTTGGAAACCCCCCTGGTAAGGTCAGGCCAATACTGTGCCAATCTAGGGGGATTTGCTCAACTGGGGCGGCCTGCCCTACCCCCGGTGGTGTGATTAAAACCGTTAAGATAAAAACTACCAGCATTAAGCCAAACTTGCCAGTTTTCGGCAAAGTTTTTGTTATTTGCATTTCTCTACAACCTTTCTAATTACCAGTATTTCCAATTAGTTCCACACTAACTCAAAACGTTAGTATTAAAACTTTTCCCGAATTGCTTTAAAACCGGGAACTGTAATATTAACGAATGGAAGTTAAAAAGGTTCGCGGGTGGACGAAGGAAAGGGAGTTTCGGACATTCAACCAGCTTTATAATATAATCTATTAAATAAAAAAGCAGATTGTCGAAGAATTCTATTCAGGGCTATCCAAATTGGGTAAATAGCCAAAGAAGTGAGAAAAGAATGGCTAAAACTAATCGGTCTGAAAGTGTACCAAAAGAATTACAAGAGCGGTTTGCAGAAATTACCAACCTGACAGATAGCTTTAGTCAGGAATATCTAAATGAGGAATGGAAACAACTGTGCCGTCAACTTACCGCCGCCCTAGCCCGGAAACGGCCATCACCGTTACTTAGTGGTAAAGCACCAACCTGGGCTTCCGGCATTATTCACGCTTTAGGTATGGTTAACTTTCTATTTGATCCCTCACAAAATCCACATGTAAAAGCTGGTCAGATTGCTGATTACTTTGGCTTGAGCCAGAATACAAGTTCGGCCAAATCCAAACAGATTAGGAATTTGATGAAAATGCATCAGTTCGATACCGATTGGACTTTACCAAGCAAGGTTGAGAGTAACCCACTAATCTGGATGTTGACAGTTAATGGATTGATAATGGATGTGCGTTATGCTCCCAGAGAGGTTCAGGAAATAGCCTACCTTAAAGGTATGATTCCCTATATTCCGGCGGATAAAGAAGTTAAGGCAGATTAGCTATTTTTGATTTTAGACGCTCGTTTTCTTTGCTCCAACCACTTGTTCGTAAATTGGTAGAAGCTCGGCGAACTCCTGGGCAAGCGATTTCACCGGGGCTACTCCGGCCCGCAACTTCTGAAGTAATCCCGGTTCTTCCACCAAACGCCGCAACTGTTGGGCTAGTCCAGCTACATCCTTGCGCTCGAACAGCAACCCGCTATGGTCGTGCTGCACCATTTCAGCCATACCGCCCAGATTAGTGGTGATAACGGGCAATCCCGCCGCTTGAGCTTCCATAATCACTATTGGCGAATTCTCCAGCCAAATCGAAGGCACTACCACTGTATCAAGGTTTGCCAGGATGCCGGGTAATTCATCCGGCTGGTAAGCTCCGGCAAACTTAATCCGGGCATTACCTTCCGCAAGTTTGCGAAGCAGGGCATCATAGTCAGGATCGCGGCCCATCACCCCATAAATCGAAAGGTGGGCAGTGGGCGCGTCCAGCTTACGGAAAGCCTTCACCAGTACATCCACCCCTTTGTGCGGCAAAATCTGGCCCATATAGCCAATTCGCAGGGGGGTTGTCAGTTGTCGGTTGTCGGTAGTCGGAAAACCTAACCCCCCAGCCCCCTTCCCCTGACCCCCACTTGGTTTGAGTTTCTCAAGTTGGGTGGTGTCGAGGCCATAGCGACAGTAATGAATTTTGTCTGCCGGGAAACCATTCTCCACAAAAACCTTTTTAAGATATTGGGAAGGAGCAATAACCTGTTCTACTCCCGCCAACCTTTCCAGCAATAGCTGGCGGCGGTCAGTCAGAGTCTGGATTTTCTCGCTACCGCCCAACAGCCACTTGAACGGCTCCCAGCCCGCCTCCGCCCCGGCAGTTAGGGCCTTCCCCGCTAACCCCCCTGAAAATTTATCCATTAACAAGTAGCGGCGTTGGTCTTTGCTGATACACAGGGCGCAATCGGCGGCGGTAACCTTGCCATCGCATAGTGTGCCATCAGGTTTCATCAGGGTAATACGCTGGCACAAAAACCAGAAGTCGTGCAGGGTCAGTACCACTGGCACGCCCTGCTTTTTCGCCGCCTCCAAAACCCCTACCCCTAACAAATAACAGGCGTTAACCAGCATAACATCCGGTTGGAAATCCTTTAATTTCTGCTCCATATAAGCCAACACTTCGGGGTTATTGTGACTGGCGCGCAGGGGATTAGGATAAGACAGGCGGTTGAAATAAATTCGGTCAATCTCAATCCCGGAGAAAGTTTCGGGGCGTACCTCAAGACGGGGAACAGCCGCCTCAATATCCTCTGCCGCAATAGCCTGAACAATATGACCTTGATGTTGTAGCCACAGGGCTTGCCGAAATGCGTATAACTCCGCTCCGGCCCGATACTTGGGGGGTAAATGGTGGCTTACAACTAATATTTTCATCTTAAACGCCTACAATTTCTTTTTCTAGCTCTGGTTGTTGGCTAGAATTTTCGGTTTTTGACTTAAATGCCGAAATAAGTAGCCGAATTTCTTCTTTTTCCAGCCCGCCTGTCACCAGCAACCCTACAATATAAACTGCCAGGGCAATTGTTCCCGTCAGTAGCACCGGGAGGTTAATCAACAGGAAGGCGACCAGAGCCGCCACCGCCGCAGCTAAACCCGGCTTTAACACCCAACCAATTGAAGCCGGGAAAACCCGCCGCTTGCGGAACAATACGCCAAACTGGATAATGCCCACCGCTTCGGTTAGTACAGTAGTGATGCTGGCCCCCATAATCCCGTAAGCTGGAATAGCAAAGCTGTTCATCGCCAAATTACTAAAAGCGTTCACCATTCGTAGCAAGGCCATCGGCTTTTCTTGCCCTAAAGTAGCAGCAATATATCCCAAAAGTTCGTTCAGGAACATGAGGGGCAAGGCCCACACCAGAATTTGGAGAGCTGCGCCACTCTGGGTATAAGCTTTGGAAAAGAGCAAATGGGCTAACGGTTCGGCTAAAACGCTCCCGATAGCCGCCATCGGTAGAGACAAAATAAATAGGAAGCGGAGATAATAGCCAAAATTACGGTGAGCCATTTCAGGGTCACGGGCATAATCGCGGCCCATGCGAGGAAACAAGGCCAGATTTACGCTATTTGAAATAGTTACCAGCGTGAAAATCAGGTTGTAGGCCGCTCCATACATTCCCACAATCGCGTTGCCCCAGAACCAGCCTAACATCAAACTATCTAACCGATAAGTCAGCGAAAGGGCAAACTGGTTAATGCCAAATGGCAAACTTTTCCTGATAATATGCGGCCATAGCCGGGGTGTAACCCTGAGTTTGGGAATGCCAATCCGTCTACGAACGCTAAAAACGTTGAAAATCGTCGCCGCTAGAATCCCTAACAGCGTGGCAATACTAAGCCCTAGAAACCCCTGCCACAACAGCAGGATTACTACCCCACTGCTTGCCAGCACTAACTGGTTTACCACGTTTGCCAGAGCCGATGAGCCCAGCCGCTCCGAGCCGATTAGCAGGGCATCTAACGAACTTTGTACCGCAAATAGTAATTGGCTGGAACTGCCAAGCAAAATCCCGATGACAATTTCGGGGGCATAACCCAGCAAAATCGCGCTGCTGGTCGCCACGATAATAAAAACTACCGCCAGGGTAAAACGTAAAGCTATCAGGTTGCCTAGTAAATTCTCAATCTGTTTATGGTCGCGGGCAACCTCGCGGGTGAAGTAGGCAGCAATCCCCAAATCGCACATCACCATTAATAGACCTACAAAGGCGGTAGCAATGGCGTACTTGCCGAACTCAACGCTCCCAAGCTGGCGTACTACAAAAATCATAAAGCCGAACGAGATAATTTTGATTAATATTTGTCCAGCTAAGTTGTATAACGAGTTTCGGACAACCATAATTTTCCTTAGTATTAAGTCAAAAGTCGAAAGTCGAAGGTCAAAAGTTTTTCGTAGGAGCATATCTATTGGTCGCCCTACGGATTTCTCTATCCCCCGACCCCCAACCCCCGCCCCCCTTTTCTGTATGCTTCAAGATGTTGCTGGGCGGTGCGCTGCCAGTTAAATTGTTGGGCGCGTTTGAATCCAGCCTCACGTTGGGCCAAGCGTTGAGTTTCATCGGCTAAGAGTTGCTGGGCGTAACAAGCCAGGGCCGCAGCATCCTCAGCATCATGATACAAGGCGGCACTTCCCCCGACTTCAGGGATTGAGCCCCGGTCTGAGGCAATCACGGGTACACCACAGGCCATTGCCTCCAGTAATGGTAGACCAAAACCTTCTATCCAAGAAGGGAAAAGGAAAAGAGTAGCCAGATTATACAGCGCAACTAAATCCGAAAAAGCGGGGCGCAACAGGTGAAGGGCTTTCCCCTGCGCAATCGCTTCCTGGGCCACTGGCAACAAATCGGGGCGGCGACTGAAGAATACAATCGGGTATTCTCGCCGTAGCGGTTCAGGCAGTCGCTCCCAGGCTCGCAAGATTACGCCGGGGTTTTTAAGACCATCTGCTAGGACAAATTTGGCAGGTAATTTCAGGCGGGTTCGGACTTCATCCAGTTTAGCCTCATCTAAAATCAAACTAAATTCTGACCCAGCGGCTGAGTGAATAACCTGGATTTTTTCACGTTCAATCTTACCCTTGCTGACCTCCACAATATTGCGGGCCGCCCAATCCGAAACCGTCAAAAAACCTGTCACTCGCCGGGCCGAAAGACGGGTCATCGTTTGTAGGTAAAGAGTTTGGGCTACTACTTTAGGACGGTGAAAATCCCGCTTGGTGGCCTCCCACAACGGAAAAATATTCAAGGCATCGTGCAAAGTAATAAGGGTTGGCACGCCCTTTGGCCCAAAGCCATAGTTGGCGGGATAGTGCATCACATCAAGCTTATCTTTAGCCGCCGCTCGTGCCAGAGTTAAGTCCAACTTGAGGCTATCCAGCTTATTATTCCAGGGTAACAGCCGCAGGGTAAAATTATTCGGCAGGTTCTCAAGCTCAAAAGGCCGCTTGGTATCGGCATACAGGAAAAACTGGTCGCCTGTCTCCATTTTGGCTAATTCACCCACCACATTATAAACATAGGTGCGAACCCCCCCCAACAGCCCATGCGATAGGTAGCGAACATCAATCCCGATTCTCAAAACGAACCTCCGAACAGGATAAAGAATAATTTTCTAGGGATAAAGGGCGACCAGCAGGTCGCCCCTACGAATTACCGATACCGGGCGGTTCACGAACCGCCCCTACGAATTTCCCCATCCCCCGACCCCTAGCCCCTAACCCCCAAATTCATATACATCCGCTTTGGGCGAGGAAAAAACCTTCTTTAGATTGGGGTCGGTCAGTTCTGGCGCAAGTTGTTTATCCGCCGCCCCATACAGCACATATTTTACGTTATATTGCTTCAAAATAGTGGCGCGGGCTTCCGGCGTAGTCTTGGGGTCAAGGGTTTTCGCCACCAAATCGCGCTTAGTGTAATAGTCCAATGTCATAGCCCAATGCGCCAAAAAGGGCCGTTGCCCGGTGCGCGGCGCGACATACTGTCCCAACTCTTCGGAGGTCAGCACTATACCAGACGGAGCTTTCTCCACATAGGACATTGCCGCCAATTCGTCTTTTTCCAGATAGTAGGGCATGCCTGTGCGGTTCAAATCAACAAACCGCCAGCTAAAGAGATAGAGGCTGGTCGGTATGGCAATCAACACCGCCACCACGCACAATAGCTGTAACGAGTAACGAGTAACGAGTAACGAGGTAAATCGCTTCGTAATAAAACTATTAACCGGGTCGAAAAGGGCGGCGGTTGCCAGCAGGAATATCGGCACTTGCCAGCCGTTCAACATCTTAATCTGGAAATTAGCCGGGATATAAATCAGGAAACAGCCGACTACAAACCAGACCTTAATAAACTGTAACCTGTCTTTCCCGGTTTGCATCTCGCTGGGAGTCTGGCTATTAAGGGAAGGGGGTTGCGCGGCGAACAATCCGGCAAAAGCCAGTAACAGCAACGGGCCAATCAAGATTACAAGATTTAAAGGGTCGGGCGTGAACACCCCGGCGTTGCCATATTGGGCCAAAACCCCTTTCCAGGTAGCATTGGCAGTAGTGATATAGACCGAATAGAGCGAGGGTAGGGCCGACACCAGTCCGATAATCAGGCAAATCTGAAACCACCGCCAGTCTATTTTTTTGGCCTGCCACATCCGCCATAACCAATATACCCCAATAGTGGCGTAGACAATCACGAGGTCATAGGTGTGTTCCAAACCCAGCACTAGAGCCAGCCCTGCCGCCCAACCTGCAAACTTTAACTTGCCACTTTCGTTGGCTTGGAGGGCCAGCCAGAAAACCCCCAGAATTAACCCCGCCGAGAAAATCAGATGAGGGAAAGCCAGAGCCGACAAGAAAGTATTAGGTTCGGCTACAAATACCGCTAACGGGTTAGAGAGTATGCCACTAAACTGCTTGATAATAATCGGGACAAAGCCCCAGCCACAGCCGAACATTATCAACACATAAGCGGTGCGCTGGGCCAACGGACGGGCGAAAATGAAGCGGGTAAAGCCCCAGGCCATTGTGCCAAAAAAGATTATCGAAGCGATGCGAAATAGCTGGTAAATCCACTCCTGAGCCAACCCGGTCAATGCCACCGCCCGGCCCAAAACCAGCCATAACAGGTTAAAGAAAATCGGGTCGTTTGGTTCGGGGGTGAGGGGGTTGACGATGACAAAGTTTTTGCCCATCTCCCGCATCCAGGCCCAATATTGGGTAGTGTCGGGCACGTCCAGCATAATCCCCATAAAACTTTTGCCAGCCGGGGCGCGGAGGTAGCCGAAAATGTATGGCAAGCTGGTCAAAATCACTAAAAGTAGTATTGAAATTGTCGGGAAAGCTAAACGATATGAAAGTAGGGATTTATTGGATTTAACCTCATCCTTCATCCTTCCTACTTCATCCTTGATTTCGGTGGGGCCAGCCTCAACCGTGCTGGACATGACCACCAGTTCTTTTTTGCCACTTCGTCCAGCCTTGTTAGCTTTAGGCCAGCGATAAAGCAGCAGATAAATAATCCCAACGGCTAAAACCAGGGGCAAATAACTCAACAGCCCTTTTAAGCCAACCGCCATGCCGGGGTTGCGGGCCAAATTTCCAGCGAAAAGTTGGGGCCACAAATAGTCGGTCAGAGGGCTTTGATAAACCTCAGAAGGCCACTGCCGCCCCGCCAACGATGCTGGTAAAATAATCAGGATTGAGAGAGCCGCCGGAACGCCAAAGAGCCAATTGACACCCTTCCAATTATGTAAAGTAGCCTCACGAAGCAGCAGCACAACTCCAAAGGCCATAAACGGCAGTGCGCTAATCATATAACGGGGCCCAAAAGTGTGCCCGCCCCACCACATTACCGAACTGGCATTAAGTAGATAAAAAGCGATGGTTGACCACAAACATAGAGCCGCTTCCAGCCGCAACCCTACCCGTTTTAAGCCAAAATAGAAACCAGGAATTGCCAGCAACAGGAAAGGTGATAGTAGGAATATCCCGCGATAAGGGCTGAAGGTCAGACCCCACAGCGCGTCGGGGTGAGGGAAAGTCAGGCTCATAAAACCTTGCTGGTGTTTATCCAGCCACAAAATAGAATACTGGTAGCCCACCGGGGCGGGCGTACCAAAGGCTATCAAGTCGTAAATAACTAGGGCGATAAGGTTGGGTAACGCCCCAAGCATTAGCAGAAAGGATGAAGGATGAAGGATGAAGGATGAAAAAAAGCCCTTCTTGTCGGTTCTTCGTCCTTTGTAGAGGGCGTACAGACCTAGTGGCCCGACAATCAAAGCCGTCTCATACTGCGAAATCAGGCTAAATCCTAGCAAAAAGCCCACTAGCAGAAAGGTTGTCGGTTGTCGGTTGTCGGTTGTCGGCAAACCTAACCCACCAGCCCCCTTCCCTAGTAAGGAAGGGGGGGTGGATTCTTCTGCATCTCTCTGATTTCCCTTCTTGCTCCTTGCTTTTTGCTCCTTGCTCCTTCCCCCTATCAGGTAGAAACTAATAAATAAGAGGGCAGCGGTCAGGGCATGATTATAGAAAAGCGAGGCGTAAGGGAATAGGGTTGTGCCCAGGCCCAACGCCAGGGTAATGGTCAGACTCAGCCAGTAACGCCCGGTCAGTCGCGCAGCCCACAACCAGAACAAAGCCAGCATTAGAGCGGTTGGTATTGATACCAGTAATATCGAGATTAAAATCCGGCCTAACGCCCCAATAATTTTGTCACGTGGGGTCGTGACAGACTCACCATAGTTAGTGCCTTCGGTAAAGGTTTTGCTAAAAGAGCTGGATTTACCCATCTTTTCCAAAGCCCAATCCGCCACCGGGTTAGAAAGGGCTAGTTTAAGGGCGGCATAAGGCACAACTCCCGCCAGAGCCGGGCCTGGGGGTTTATCCGAATAATAATGTCCGTTATAGAAAGCGTAATCGCCTGTACTGTCATAGTAGGCATCAATCCTGACCGTGCCGCTATCAACAATCGAGCGCACCAGATTCAAGCGCGAGTTTTGATTCCAATCGTTCCAGCGCGGGGCCGAATAACTGAACAAAGCCAGAAAGGCCAGAAACAGAAAAATTAAATCGCGGCGACTGGGTACGCGATTGGCAGTTTCGGATGATTTAGAAATAAATACGTGTTTGGAAACAGTTTGCATATTTTTGTTGGCTCTAACTAATTGGTTACTGGTTGTTAGTTCTTTATTCTTCGATTTTGGATATTGGATTTTAGATTTTACGCTGACCCTCCGAATTTTAGATGACCTGAATGAAAGGAAGATTAAAGTAAGCCGCCTTAGCCCTAACATTTTCAGTCATAAACCTCCTAATTAATATTCTCTCACCAGCTAGGGGGGTCTATTCACCAACCTATAATTAGCAAGATAGAGAATCAGAGTAATAAAAGGGCTTAGTGTCAGATAATGTTTCTTTAACTAAGCTATACCAATCTTATCCCTAAATTACTTTTTTCTGAGGAGGAAAAATGGCGGTTGGGCAACGCGATGCAATTTACCAAAATATCAAGGGTTTGCATATCCCGGCAATTCTACGTTGGTGTTTAATTAGTTTAGGATTAATAGGTCTGGTCTGGCTGGCTTTATACAACCTCCCGTATAACCCCCGCCCCTGGTTTGACGAGGGGGAACACCTCCGAGTACCCAAAACGCTGGTCGAATATGGGAAATACGCAGTCTGGAGCGCGGCGGGCTTCCGCTATTTTGGGCCAACTATTGGGGTAGGGCCAACCGTTTTACTACCAATCGCCCTGGTTTTTCAGATTTTCGGGGTAGGGTTAGTGCAAGGGCGGGCGGTAATTCTGGTTTATCTGGGAGTCGTGCTGGCCCTCTATTGGCTTTATAGCCTCAAACTCTGGAAATCGGCCTTGTTTTCAACCTTTGCCCTAGCCTTTTTGTGCGCCGTGCCGGGAATTGAACTCATCACATTGGGGCGGCAAGTATTGGGCGAAGTTCCAGCTCTGGCCTTCTTCCTGGGCGGGCTATTAGCATGGTGGCGGGCGGGCAGCAAAGATACGCCGCAGTGGGGTTGGATAGCGGCAGCCGGAAGCTTGTGGGCGTTGGCGGCTATCACCAAAAGCACCTATGGCCTGTTACTTCCGCCTATTCTGGTAACTTTGTGGCTGGCAAACAAATTTTATTACAAGGTGGTTGGTTGGGACTGGCGCGCTTTCGCCTTGCCCGCCGTAATGGTGGTCGGCGGATTAGGTGGTTGGTATTTTATAATCCTGTTATTCTTGGGCGGCGGGAATTTCAGTAGCAACCTGGAATTATTGCGACAGGCTTCGGGCGGGAGTGCTTTCGTCTTTTCGCTTAACCGAATGCAAAGTGCCTTAAAATTCGTGGTTGGCCCCGAAGGTCTGTGGGGATTAGCCATCCCCGGCTTAATTTATGGCATATGGCTGGGTCGGGAACGCACCGCCGGTAACCTCAGATTAGCAATGCCCTTGCTATTCTGTTTAGGTTGGCTGGGTTGGTTCTGTTTTGCTTCGGTGGCGTGGCCGCGTTACGCTTTCCCGGCGATGGTAGTTAGTAGTATGTTTGCCGCCAAACTAATCTGGGATGCCCCAAAGCTGTTGTTAAAAGCTTTGCACCGTCCAGAGTGGCGGGTGGGCTTGCAGGTGATAGTCGGTTTGTTAGTAGCGGCGTTACTGGTTTTTGGTTATGCCACTCAAGTAAAAGAGACGGTTAAAGTTGATGATGGAGCTCAACGGCTGGCGGCTTACCTGAACCAAAACGTGAGCAAAACCGCTTTGGTAGAAACTTGGGAGTCGGAGATGGGCTTCCTAACCGAGCATAGCTATCACTACCCCTCGGCGGAAATGCTGGATAAGGCCGTGCGCCGCTATTGGTTAAATAATTCTATCGCGCCGCTGGCTGAAATTTACAAGCCTGAAAATCTGAAGCCGGATTATCTTATCAACGGCCCGTTCTCAAGCTGGAACAACCTTTATCCAGCTAGTCTATTGGCAGAACATTATAAGCTGGTTGGCACTTTTGGCGATTACACTTTGTATCAAAGAGTTTAGAAAGCCTTATGAACCTACTTTATTTATCGCGCTGGTTGCCCTATCCAGCGACTAACGGCAGTAAATTACGTATTTATAATCTGCTCAAGCGGTTGGCGGTTAAAGGTTATCAAATCCACCTTCTGACCTTTTATGAGGAGGGTGAAAACCCGCAAATGGCAGTCGAACATTTAAAACAATTTTGCCATGAGGTTGAATGTGTGGTTTATAAGCCGTTTCAGCCGAGTAGCTGGCAGAGTCGGGCGGCTTTTTTTGCCCCTAAGCCCCGCTCGGTTATCATCACCTACCGACCCGAAATGGCCCAACGCACTGAAATGGCCCTGGCTTCCGGCAAAATCGAACTATTAATAGCCAGCGAAATAGATATGGCGGGTTATGGTTTGTTGGCGGGCCGCTACAATATTCCAGCGGTGTTAGAGGAATTGGAAGTAGCAACGGTCTATGAACAGGTTAGTCGGGCTAAATCTCCCAAAGAGCGATTGCGCTATAGCCTGACATGGCTAAAATATTCGGCTTATATTCGCAAGTTGGCCCGTAATTACAAAGCAATCACTATTGTTTCGGAAGAAGAACGGAAAATTTTAGGCTCGCTTGTTGGCAAAACCCCTTTGCTTTTGTTACCTAACGGAGCAGATTTGCAAAGCTATCAATTTCGCCCCTACCTGGCTACCGAACGTTCCAACCAGCTAATTTTTAACGGTGCGCTGACTTTTAACCTCAACTATGAGGCGGTACAATTTTTCTTGAAAGAAATATCTCCCCTGCTAAGTGTCGCCGAGCCAACAATGACGCTTCTGGTAACAGGCCGCTACAATGGGGTAGATTTAGCTGGCTTAAATATTACACCGCAGGTAAAGTTAACAGGTTTTGTGGACGATTTACGTCCTTTAATGCAAGATAGTTTGGTTTGTGTGGCTTCCTTGTTGCGGGGAGGCGGCACGCGCTTGAAAATTCTGGAAGCCTTTGCCCTCGGTACGCCCGTAGTAGCCACCAGCAAGGGAGCTGAGGGGCTAGGGGCCCAAAACGAGGAACATCTTTTGATTGCCGATACTCCCCGCGCTTTTGCCGAAGCTATATTACGGCTGAAACGAGAACCAGAACTAGCCGCAAGTTTGGCCCAAAACGCCCGACAACTGGTGGAAGCCCGTTTCGATTGGGAAACTATTGCCGCCGAACTGGATAAAATATTACAAACAGTTTAAACCCCCACCTCAACCCCATCTCCTGAAAATGTAACCGTTCACAGGGCTTGTCATTCTGAGGCGAAGCCGAAGAATCTCATTGTTATTAGCAAGACCCTTCGCAAGCTCAGGGTGACAATGGTGGTGAACGCTTTTGCAAAGCCGTAATCAGGAGCGGAAGCGGGTTAACCAGAAGGTTCTATTCGTATCGTAAAACTTCTAGCGGCTTTATTCTTGCTGCTATTAAACCGGGCAAAATAACGCTCAGCAGGGTCAAAATTAACGTCCCAGTCACAATCGCCAGCAGCCATTCAACCCCCGGTAATACTCCTTGTCCGTGACCTAGCAGAAGGTCAAACAAGACGCGGGTTATCACTAGACCAAGTAAAAGTCCGGGTATAACTGAAATAACCACCAGCACTCCAATGTTACAACCTGTACTTAGTAATAATTGAAAAGGGGTAAAGCCCACAGTTTTGAGAATACCGATTTCCCAGAATTGCTCCCTAACCCTTGTTAGCCCACTATTTATCAGCCCAGCCAAACCACTAATTAATAATACTGCACCCAGCAGAGTCACCAGAAACCGCACCTGCTGGACTTGTTCAGGCAGCTCATTGCTGGAAAGAGTGATATCGAACTTACCATTTGAGTCACTTAACAAGCTTTGCCGGAGAACCTCTTTATCCACAGTGGGGGCTAGTTTCAGACCGTAGCTGATTGCTTCCGCTCTGGGCTCTACCAGCTTTAGAGTATCCAAACCAAAGACTACTACTTTTCCAGCATGATTTGTAACCACATAACTGCCCGTAATATGTAGCTTCACGGTTTTAACCGGGGAACCAGGTGGAAAAGGAATAAGGTCAAGCATAAGTTTATCGCCAACTTTTAGGCCAAGTGCCTCCAGCAAGCCCACCCCTACTACGGCTTCTCCGGGCGTGCTGAAAAGTGAGCCTTGAATCAGAGTAAAGGGAAACTTCTGATAATCACCCCCGACGGCCCTAGCTACGATTTCGACCTTACCACTGGCCGCCGGTCTTTCGGTAAAGGTATAATAGGTTTCGATTTCAGAATGAGATTTTATGATTTGCTGAGTTTGATTATCAGAAATGTCCGCCCGAAATAGAGCCATATCATAGGGAAGTCCTTTCATAGCCGCTTCGGTCAACCAAACAAGGCTGGCCTGAGTTGAGACCACGAATATAGCGGTTATTATGGCTAAAACAAGGCTGATAACGGTCAGAGCAGCACGCGGAGGGTATTCTTTAACCCCAGTAACTATAGCTATGGGCATTTTCAGGCGCAAAGCCAGCCCTGCCAAACGCGAGGGTCGTCGGTTGGCCTTACCAGCTCCGCCGTTTAAGGCCGCCACTACACTCATGCGCCCACCCTTCCAGGAAGGTAACAGGGTAAATAGGCCAATTGCTATTTCCATTGCCAGTAATATTCCAAGCAAAAGTAGCGGGTTTAAAGCTAGTTCCGGGGGAAGGTTTAATAAAGCCACTAGCTGACTCTGAAAGAAAGGGGTTAGCAGTGACCCGGCTATCATTCCAAAAATAGTCCCGAACAACCCTAATAAAAGATATTCAAGCATAAAAAGTCTTAACACTTGCCCAGGGGTAAAACCACTGGTTTTAAGTAGACCTATCTCTCTGGAGCGTGATAATAGACTACTTGAAATAGCCCCGGCTACTACAAAACCAGAAACCAGCAAGGCAAAACTACCAAATAAACCCAGAAAAATCGCATTGATACGGATAGAAGCCTCTAGCTCGTCCCTTACCGATTGGGCATTGTACCAACCAAAGCCTGTTTTGAGGACGCGCCGGGCTTGCTCGATAAAAGGTTCGCTCGCTTCAGGCTTTAGCAGTTTAATCCCAAATGTATAGCTCCAGAGGCTTTTATCAGGCTCCAGGGCAGATAAGGTGGTTGGCAGGACGTAAGCCAGCCCAGGGGTTGTGTCGGGGTAAATTCCCTGAATGGTATTAACGGCTAACCCTACTACTTCTAAGCTTATTCGACCATTGCTCCTGGTTTCAAAGTCTACCCTGTCACCAGCCTTTAGTTTAAGGTTACGGGCAAAACTTAAATCCAGCACAATCTGATTTGTAGCGGTAGCCTCCAACCAGCGTCCTTCCACCAGGAGGGGACGATTAACCGAAGGTGGCATTGCCCCGAAACCGTAGAGGCTTACTCCAAACCTGCTACTACCTTTCAGGATGAACTGTTCTTTTAAATATGGAATAGCTCCGGTGCTTTCCTTTACTCCCGGCAGGGCTGTAACCTCCGACACGTTTGAATTTTCGCCAGAGGTAAAAAGCCAGAGATTGGCTCCGTTGGTAGCGGTGAAAGTTTTATCCCAGCTATCACTTGCCAGCACTTGCAGATTAATTGCCAGAGTCAGGGTCGCCGCTGCAATCGCTAATACCGCTAAAATCAAACTGTTCTGAAAAGGACGGCCTAATAAATCCGCCCGAATTTTAGAGAAATATGCCCCATTCATAATTAGGCCTCCCCTCTGGACGGGTCAGACCGCAAGGTCGAATAAAAATTTTCGGCAATTTCGCCATCCCGCATTACAATCACCCGCTCGGCGGTCTGAGCAATCTTTTCATCGTGGGTAACTAGCACAATCGTCTGACCTTGTTGGTGGTAATATTTCAAAAGTTCCAATACTTCCCGCGCACTGGTCGAGTCAAGATTTCCAGTGGGCTCATCCGCCAGTAGCAAGGCAGGTTGGTTAACCAGAGCCCGCGCCAGAGCGACCCGTTGTTGCTGACCGCCTGAAAGTTGCGAAGGCAGGTTGTTGGCTTTATCGGCTAATCCTAATTCTTGCAACAACTTTTCACGTCTGCGGCGGGCTTCAATTCGGCTGGAATGAATAAGTAAGGCGGGCAATTCAATATTGGCGGCGACACTAAGATTTGATATGAGGTTAAAAAACTGAAAAACAAAGCCGATTTCTTTTCGCCGCATTTTAGCCAGGGCGGTTTCGCTCAGGTGGTCAATGCGACTACCTTTTAATAATACCTGCCCGGAAGTTGGGCGATCCAGGCCCGCCAACAGATGTAACAAGGTGGATTTCCCACAACCACTAGGTCCAGTAATAACTAAAAACTCCCCGGTTGGTACTGTTAAGTTTATTTCTTTCAGAGCCGGGAAGGGTTTGCCAGTAGCCGAATAGGTTTTTGTCAAAAGACAAGCTTCAATAGCGTTTTGCATGGTTTTATCCCTCTGGAGTGCAAAGCCGTTGGTCATAAAGAATAGATTGGGTTATCGGTGATACTTTTTCAGTTTAGCGGGGAACTTTTCAAGAACTGATGGAGAACTGGTGGAGAAATGATGGAAAGCGAGAATTGGTTAATTTTAGCAACCGAAGGGAATTTCCATTAAATCTGCATAATTCTATATTATGAGTAAAAGCAGCTTTACTTCGGACAATATAAAGAGTGGGCAGAGAGGTTTTGGATGAGTCAGACAATTCTGATAGTAGACGATGACCGTAAAACGGTGGAGATTGTTAAGCTTTACCTTGAGAAAAATAACTATCGGGTTCTGGTAGCTTATGACGGGCTGGAAGCGGTGCAGATAGCGATTAAAAAGCAGCCCGACCTGGTGGTGCTAGACCTGATGCTGCCGGGAATTGATGGCCTGGAGGTTTGTCGTACTTTACAGGTAGAAACGAAAGCGGCAGTTTTGATGCTTACCGCCAGAACTACCGAGGATGACCGTCTGACAGGTTTTGCCACAGGAGCAGATGATTATCTGATTAAACCCTTCAGCCCGCGAGAACTGGTAGCAAGAGTGCGAGCCGTCTTAAAACGAACCAGCGAAAAAGTCCCTGACCTACTCAAATTAGGTGACTTCTTCCTGGATGCGGCCCGTCATGAAATCCGACTCAAACAGGAACCTTTGAAATTAACGCCAAGTGAGTTTAAGCTTTTGCAAACTTTTCTTCAAAATCCGGGTCGGGTTTTTACTCGCTTAGACCTGGTGGAACAGGTTTTTGGAATGAATTACGAAGGTTTGGAACGTACTCTTGATTCACATATTAGGAACATTCGCAAGAAAATAGAGCCTGACCCGGATAAGCCAACTTTCATTCAAACCGTTTATGGGGTCGGTTATAAATTTTACGAGGAAACGGCTAATGTGGAATAGTCTTCGGCTACGCCTGGTTTTAGCATTTTTAATAGTGGTGGTAGTAGCGGTGGCAACCGTAGCAATTGTGTCCAGCCAATCTACCGAGAGTGCCTTTGAGCAATATCTGGGCGAACGACCCCTACTCAGGCCAGCTCCCCCAGCTACCGTGAGCTCTTTGCCCGCCCAGCCCCCCTTGCCCCGCCCGTTGCAACCAATAGCACCGGATTTGCGGCTTGGTTTACCCGAACAAACTTTTATAAATTCGGCAAATGGAGCCTTATGGTTGGCCGCATTAATCGCCAGTATAGCCGGGGTGGTGCTGGGATTTCTGTTCTCCCGCCAGATTGTTCGACCAATTGAGGCGATGACGTTGGCCGCCCGACGGTTGGAACAGGGTGATTTAAGCCAGCGAGTAGACGTAAAAAATCGGGACGAGTTAGGAGTATTAGCTAAGGCTTTTAATTCTATGGCTGCCGAATTATCTCAAACCGAGCAGTTAAGACGTAATATGATTTCGGATGTAGCCCATGAGTTACGCACCCCTCTGACAAATATCCGGGCTTATCTGGAAGCCCTTCAGGATGGCTATGTCAGCCCTGAACCCGCAATGATTAACTCTCTCCTGGAGGAAACAATGCTACTTAACAGGTTGGTGGACGATTTGCAAGAACTAACCCTGGCCGAATCTGGTAAATTAAAGTTTTGTTTGCAACCCCTGGAGCTTAGCCAACTTATAGAAAAAGCGATAGGGTCATTTCAGGCACGCGCTCAGGGGAAAAACATCCTGGTTAAAAGCGAGTTCCTGTCCCGATTACCCCCTGTATTAGCCGACCAGGAGCGCACCGGGCAGGTTTTGCGTAATTTATTGGATAATGCCCTGGCTTATACTCCTAATGGTGGGCAGGTGATGGTTACGGCAGTGCTGGAAGGGTCGCTGGTGTGGGTTTCGATAATAGACGATGGTGAAGGTATTGGGGAGGAACATCTGCCCTATATCTTTGAACGATTTTACCGGGTAGACCGCTCACGGGCGCGGGCCACTGGGGGTAGTGGGCTTGGTCTGGCAATTGTAAAGCAGTTGGTTCAATCTCAGGGGGGGCAGTTAATGGTTGAAAGTAAATTAGGCGCAGGCTCAAAATTCTCCTTTAGCCTACCCTCGGTTTAACGTTTGAAACCTTTTTATTCGTAACCGTTCAGGTTGCTCGTCATTCTGAAGTGAAAACGAAGAATCTCGATGTTATTAACAAAACCCTTCGCAAGCTCAGGGTGATAAGGTTCGGGAAGGATTACGGCTTTAGATTTTAAAAACTTGTAATGCTGTTTACCCATTTTGGGGCAACAACATTAGCATTTCTTAATACAGTCTTTAGTCACATTCATTGGCCTGAAAGGTTTAGGGAGTATACTAGCCACAAATGAGGCTTTGCAGTAGTTAAATCTGGTAATATACAAGCCTCCAATTCGCACCTATTTTCCAACTTAAGTTTAAACATACTTACAGCCTTGCGAATGGAGATATTAATTAATGGATATCCTTGTAATTGAGGACGAGCGACTGACCCGGAAAGTAGTAGATTTTCTGCTTAACGGTCAGGGATACAACGTAGTAACCGTCTCCAGCCTGGAGGAAACCAGGCTAAGTAACCACCCCGACCACTCCTGGTTCGTAATTTTCGATAAGAATTTGCCTGAAAATAATGAGCTTGGGCTAACAAAAGTGCTGAACACTGACCCGGCTAACACCCCGGTTATTTTGTTATCCTGCGAAAGTCGGTTGGCCTATCGTCTGGAAGGACTGAAGGTTGCGGGAGACTATCTGGGCAACCCTTTTGTCAAAGAGGAATTTATGGAGCGGATGCACGAGGTTTTGCGCGAGGCTGTCCCGGCCTAGAATAGGACTGAGGTAAAAGGACTGAGGGCCGAGTAAAATCCTCCTTCTCAGTCCTCAGTTCTCAACACTTTCCTACCACATGGCGGTTTCTTTGAGACGGCGCGGCACACTAGCTAGAGCCCGTTTGAAATAGTAGGTCCGTCCAGTATCGTTCCGAAGCGAATAGGTCATCGTCCAGCCCTCCGCGCGGAGTTTTTGCAATTCCCCGGCTAATGAGCCACCATAAGCCGCCGCTTGCACCTGGGATTGACTGGCACACATTACCAATCTTTCCCACCCATCCTTAATATGTTTTTCGTAGTGTAATGGTTCGGATACGGCCCGGCCACTCCGTAAAGCTTTGGAGTTAGGTTCATTCGTCTCCATCTTTTGCATAAAAGTTTCCTTTCGTCGCGAAATAACCCGGATGGGTATCTCGCTTTTTATGATACGCAGCAGTAACTTTGTTTAGAAGGGTTTGTGCTTCTAAACATTTTAGGTTGTCTAATCCGAATGGTTGGGCAAAGCTTGAACGAGCACTGTACAAACTACATACAATAGATGTTAGCAAACCTGGAATTAATTTTGGGTTAAGATTTGGGTAAATTAACGGGGTTTTCTTAATTAATCAAATCAGGGTTATTTTGAGAAATTCAAACCCCTAGCCCCCAATAGATTAGCCTCCCATAAACCTACTTTGACAGCTTGGCTCTAAAGCTGTAAAATCACTGTTCGGATTTGAATAATTAAAAACCTTTCAGGAGTGATTTTAGACTAATGGCAGACAAAAAAGCGAGACCTCAACGGCCTCGAAAGCCCGGTGCTGGGCCAGCAGTAATTGATAAACCAGCCCGCCGCACCACCGGGGCGCGTCCAAATATTTCCAGTGGTACCCCCACTCCCGCCAAACCACCCCACCCGGTCGGCTCTTCCCGAAATTGGTGGAAACTAATCCGGGAAAACTTTGGCTGGGGGCTAATAATTGCCCTGCCAATTCTAATCGTAGTTTTGGCCTTATTTTACCGGGCTACCGACGGTTTTACCTTTAAGTCTACCCCGACTATTGCGCCAATTCCAACTCCTGCGCCCAGCCCTACCGCTGGAAGCTTTGTGGCCCCGCCCCAACCAGTGGCAAATGCCCAACGCACCCGAATTTTGTATCTGGCAAGTACCGACCCCACCAAAGGACAGCAGATATTTACGGCAGAAGCCGATGGCTCGAACCCGGTAGCTATAACCAATAGCCCCGAAGTAAAATCCAACCCGGTCTGGTCGCTCGATGGCAAGCAAATCGCCTTCACCGCCAGCAATGTTGGAGTGCAAATCGTAAACTATGACGGAAACGGCTTGCATACCGTCGCTTATAACGGCTTCTCCCCGGTCTGGTCACCTGATAGTAAACAACTGGCCTTCCTGCGGGTAGAGTCGGCTAAGGATGGCAAAGGGCCGGACGGAGCGGGCACGGCTCGTCTGCTTTACATCACCAATGCGGACGCGAAACCGAGCGACGAAAAACAAATCGCCTACGATGTCCTGGCCCCGGCCTGGTCTTCGGATGGGCAGGAGATAATTTATTTCTCGCTACGTAATTTGGTGGTCTTTACCGCCGAGCCGCGTCTGGGTGGGTTGGTACAACAGTTGAAATTGCCCAACAACCTGGGAGCGTGGTTCCCGACCTTTAGCCCGGATAACAAGAGTATTATTTTCTACGGCACGCCCAATGCCAATTATCTGGCTAGTAGCCTGGACTTGAACGCGACCTTCCTGACCCCCACCGTCGCCGCTTCCACTACGGCGGCAGCGACTCTGGCTCCAACCGCTACGCCTAGCACAGCTACTTCGCCCACTGTTGCCCCCACCGCCGCCCCGAACCAGATTACCAATTTATATATTGTTAATCGGGACGGTACTAACCTGAAAACGCTGGCGCAGGTTGAGGATAATACCGGGATAACGACGGGTAGCCTGTTCGCGGCCTACGTCAATAACGCCGCTGAAGGGGTAGGTTTACTAACCAGTCGGCCTTACTACCGGGTGAGTCCAACCCTTTCGCCCGATGGTAAGAAAGTAGCGGCTATTCTGGTGACAAAGGATAGCGTGGGCATCCAGGTAGCGACGTTGGACGGTACTACCCCCGCCCTGAAAATTATCAGCAAAGAAGGCAATCTGGAGGAAGGTTCACGCCTTAGTCCCGCTTTCTCACCGGATGGTAGCAAGCTCTACTACCTGTTCCAACCGACTGCCAAAGATAAGCCTATCGAAATCCGGGCTTATGATTTGAACAGCAAAACCGAAACTCCTTTTATCAAGGATAATAGCAACGGCTTCCCCACCTGCTGTGGCTATAAGAAGTAGTCGGGTATCCGGTTGTCAGGTGTCGAAAAGAAATTCGTAGGGGCACGATGTATCGTGTCCCTTTTTGATTCACAAAGATATTCAGGATAAACAGGATATTGAGAAAATCTAACATCTAAAATCTAAAATTGGGCAATCCCCTAGGATCAGGCTCTGTCCTGCGATGGTTTATCGGACGACGGAGCGTCCTCCTACGTTCCCAATATTGGGCGGTTCGCGAACCGCCCCTACGAATTTTCATCCCTCATCCTTCCTACTTCATCCTTTCTACTATCCCCCAAGCCCTATTTTGGGGTATAATTAGGGCAGGGCCGCGGCACTTTAGTTCTCCTTTGGTTGTAAAAAGGATATGCTTTATGATTGACCATGATGCTCTCTTTAAGGCCGTGATTGCCGAGTTCTTTCTCGAATTCCTTCAACTCTTTTTCCCTGACCTGGCTGCTGACCTTGACCCGGCCTCGATTGTCGAAAAAGAGCAGGAAATCATGACCGACATCAAGGGCGGTCAAACCAATCGGGTTGACCTTATCCGCGAGGTCAAAGTTGATAATGAGCCAAGTTTGGTGCTAATTCTGGTCGAGCCGCAATCTTATGATGACAAGAATTTCAGCAAAAGGCTCTTTCGTTATGTCAGTCGGCTGTATGATAAATACGACTTGCCCGTCTTCCCGGTGGCGGTCTTATCCTACGCCTCACCCAAAGCCAAAGCTCCCAACAGCTTCCAGGTGGGGATTAGGAATTATAAAACCATCAGCTTTAATTATGAGACCATCCAGCTTAATCAGTTGGATTGGCAGGAATATGCCGACAAGCCTAACCCGATAGCTAGTGCTTTTCTGGCAAAGATGCCAGTTAAAAAGAAAGAGCGGGTCAAGCTCAAGTTGGTAGCTCTGACCAAATTGACGGAATTGGGCTTAAACCCAGCCCAGCAACGGTTGCTAACAGGATTTATAGACACCTATTTAGACTTAAACTTTAAGGAAGAAGTCAAATTTGCGGAAGAACTCTCGAAAATAGAGGGAGAGAAGAAGGAGGCAGTTATGGAACTCACCACCAGTTGGGAAAGAAAAGGTATTATTCAAGGCAAGCGCGAGGGTATCAAAGAAGGTATCATTGAAGGCAAACGGGAGGGTGAAATAAACCTGTTGGTTAAGCAACTGACCCGCCGTTACGGGCCTTTAACAAGTGCGGAGGAAAGCGGAGTGCAGGGGTTAGAACAGGAGCAACTGGAAGGGCTGGCAGAGGCGATTCTGGACTTCCAGAGTCGGGAGGAATTCACCATCTGGTTAGACAAAGCCCAAAGTTAGAAGGCATTAGGTGCTAGGTATTCGGTGTTAGGGAATTAAAATACTTAATGCCTAAACCCTAGAATCTAAATAACTATTTCTTGGCAAACTTGGCGTTAAATCCTAGATTTTGGATTTCCCAAAAATCCAGTATATCATGTTCATCCTTGTGAATTTTTTTTAGCGACAACTGACAAGGGGAGCAAAAAGTGGACATACTCTGGACACCCTGGCGATTAGAATATATCCTGAGTAAAAAGCAGCCGGAATGTGTCTTGTGCCAGATGGTGCATGCGTCACCCGAAAACGATACGGCTAATTTGTTGCTGTACCGGGGACAACACAGTTTTGTGGTGATGAATCTTTACCCCTACAACAGTGCCCACCTGATGGTCGTGCCCTATCTTCACCTTAGCGACCTGAGCGCTCTAGCAAGTGAAGTGCTAGTCGAGATGGGCGATATGACCCAGCGTATTTTGCGCCTCCTGAAAGAAGTCTATCGTCCCGAAGGATTTAACCTGGGGATGAACCTGGGCAAAGTGGCGGGAGCCGGGATTGACGACCACCTCCACCAACATATTGTGCCACGTTGGGGCGGTGATACCAACTTCATGCCTGTACTAGGCGAAACCCGCTGCTTGCCGGAAACCCTGCCCGATACCTATGCCAAACTAAAATCCTCTTTAGCTAACTTCTTTGACCCACCCCCAAAATCATAATCTGAATTGACCTTGTAGCATCAGATTTAATGAGGTATAATCGCCACATGTAAACGTAGGGAAGTGCTTCATACTCTTTAACAGGTTTTAGATATAGTACCTGAATAAAGAAATCGGACTAAAGGAACTCGCAAGGATGCTACGCAGCGTAAAGGTCATAGTGGCGGGCGAAAAAACCGTAGGCAAAACGAGCCTGGTGGAGCAATACACTATGGGCAAGTTTAGTGGGCAGTATAGCCATAGCCTCGGCCTCAACGTTACCACCCACATCGCAATGGCAGGGAGTAGGCCCGTCAAGTTGGAACTATGGGACATCGCCGGGGAATATTTCGAGCGAACCGAGTTCTACCGGGGGGCGGCGGCCTGTATGCTGGTTTACGATGTCACCCGCGAAAAAACCTTGCAACAACTGGCTACCTGGATGAATATGTGCCGCTCCACCGTCCCGAATGCCGGAATTATCGTGGTCGGCAACAAAATTGACCTGGGCTACCGTTTTCCCCAAAAATGGGGTGAGATGTTTGCTAATTACGCCAACGCTCCCCATCTTTCGGCTTCAGCCCGCACTGGCGACCAGGTTGACGGTATTTTCAACGAACTGGCAAAACGCGCTATTGCGTCGCTGGAAGGCCAGCAAACCAAGTAACTACACGCCTATAGGCTAGTTGAGCCTCTATTAAGGTCTAGTGCATATGACCCTTTCCCTAGAGAATGCTATCCTTTTACCTGGCGAAAAGATTCTGTGGCAAGGGCCAGGTCTCCACAGCTTTGGACAAAACTACCCCCACTACTATTTAACGGATGAGCGGTTATTGGTGCATAGCTCCAAAACCAGCTACAAAAGTTTTGACCTGAGCCAACTCGCCGCCACCGAATATGAAACCCTCAAAGATTGTACCCTGATAACTATTACCCCTTTCAAGGGTGAAGTCCCCTTTATTACCCTGAAATTACCACCCAACTCCGCCGAAATTTATCAACAACTCGAAGCGGCCCGCGCCAAAGCGATTGCCAACATGCTGGCGGAGGGGGAGCAAATTGGGAATATTGTGCGGATTTCGGGGCCGAAATTTCTAATCTACAAATTCCTTAAACAAAACAGCGTCTTGCTATTCTTCTTTTGTGTAACCTGTGGCCTGAGCTTCTTCTCGGTTGAGTCAACTATTAACACCATCTGGCCTATTTTTATTCTGGTCTTTCCCTTCTTTCTAATAAATGATGCTTACCCCAGCCTGGGCGGGAAGTTTGATACTATCTTGCGGCGACTAATTTTAGGGATAAAACCGGGCGACAAGTTGGTAGTCAGTCGAAAAATCGCTACCTTGAGCCTGAACATGGTAATTTATTTTTGGTGTATTATCGTCTTTTTATTTTTCGTGGGGTTCCTGCTGTTTTCAACCCATATTTAGTTTTAGCCAAAGGAGGACGGAATGCCGGACACCCTAACCGCTATCGCAACCTCGGCGCAAGGGGCTTTTGTAGCTACCGCCGGGCGACTTCCGGTTATTTATGTGGTAAATGGCTCAGGTGTTAATCAGGTTATTACTATTGATACGCTTGAACATGGCCTGTTATCCGCTTCGGTTAATATCAATTGCAACCTGTCGCCCGATGGTAAACAGCTTGTTTATGGCCTATCGGACGGGCCCCAGGGCAATCTGGTCGTAAAGTTAGCCCAACTCACCACCGCCACTCCCGCCCTGCTACTGGCAAGTGAGGGTGACGAGCGTTTCTCCACCCCCGTCTGGTTTGCCGATAGTCAGAGGCTGGCAACCGTTAAAACTACTCCCGGCGATAGCCTCAAAGGTGAGCTAATGACCTTATCGCTGAGCGGGGAGCTAACCAAAGTTTACGGCGATGATGTGGAGGATGTTTTTGGCGTTTCGGCGGACGGTACGCGCGCCTATATCGCCCGCACTAACCCCGAAGCCTTTAGCGATTTCATCTATAGTATTGTTAATCTGGCCGACGGCACTATTCAGGATATAGACCTTGACCGCAATGCTAATGATACCGTCCAGACTGGCTTGAACTATAAATTTGGCTGGGTTGATGGTGCGCCCCTGTTGGTTTATAATCTTAGCCCCTCGCCCTATCTTCAGGTCAACCACCCAACAGTGCTGCGAGTTGCCGATGCCGATACGGGCGCGGCTGTCGCTAATATTATTGCCTTTAGCTCCGTTTCGGATATTCAGCCTGACAGCGATTTTTCGCATATCGCCTTTACCACCCGCAATTTTGACGATAACGGGCAGATTGCCGGAAGTGCCATCTGGGTTGCCAAACTGGACGGCACGGAGTCGCCCCTGAATATCCTGCCAACGCAGGAGGGCGTACCCGATTTTAACGTGGTTTCGTGGACGGGCGACGATGGCGGGATTTTTGTGATGAGCGGCCCCTCTACCGTCGAAATGGTGGGGCTGGATGGTAGCCATCAGGTTATTATTAATCAGGTAGATTCTAATGGCGCAGCAGTCGGGCATAGCAGCGATAGTGGCGGAGTGCAGGCTTTTTCCGCCGCCGGAGCCGAGGTTTTGCTGAACGCCCCTTATGTACATCAACTCCGCAATACCCCCGATGATTTTGATGGCAACTGGGCCTGTGGCCCCACCTCTGCTGTGATGTTGATGGCGGGTTATGGCTTGCTTGACTCCCGCAACGATATTTACGGCAAGCAGCCCACCCAATTTGGTTTTTATGTGGCCCGCCAATATACCAGCCACATTAATTTCACCTTTAGTCGCAGTCAGGCTGACCCGCGAGGTCGTCCGGCAACGGGTGGCTATGGCTCTTGCACCAACAACGGGGAAGCCTGGGGCAGTCTAGTAGCCCAATTTATCAAGAATCATGGGCTGGGGGCCAGCTCGATCACCCCTAACGAAAATCTGGTTAAA
>Ga0209512_1001095_pt1 | contig 36197 bp, 35 predicted proteins | sample frozenSSSSmetaG_FD_184142 | JGI IMG/M metagenome (GOLD analysis project Ga0209512, IMG submission 184142) | Glacier valley bacterial and archeal communities from Borup Fiord, Nunavut, Canada, to study Microbial Dark Matter (Phase II) -... | ecosystem: Environmental > Aquatic > Freshwater > Ice >...
ATTTTAGATGAATTAATAAGGCCAAACGAATTTCTCCTTTTTTTACCCCTTCTCCCTTTTTTCCTTTATGAATTTTACGTGGTCTTACTTTTTGAAGAGAGACAACAGCAAGATCTCCCACTTTGGTTTTGGGGGTTTGGCTCAAAACCTTAATTACACGACAAACTTTTGCTCCAGAATTATCAACAATCTTAACAAGGCTGCGAGGTTGAATCATTTTTGCATATTTGTGGAATCGAACCACATTTTTTTCGCATTATATGCTATCTCTTTTGTGTTATCTTTTGGGGCCTACGCCCGGTAATCGAGATGACGCTGCCCATCTTTTAAATTCTTGTCGTGATAACTTGAACTTTCTTAATGTCGCTTTTCCTCGATTTGTAATCAAACATCTATTTTGGTAAGAATAAATCGGAAGGCAATCTAACCTTTGTCGGGCCCAGGCTGAGAGCCCGAAGATTGTATTTGCTTTCAAAGCTCTAAAAAGACGCACCCTTTCTTCGTGGTCTTTAAATTTCTGTCGGTGGTATATATCTCTTATAAGTGGTGCTTTCATTTGTTTAGTAATCTTTTTATGACCAGTCTAAGGCCCCAACTTTCCATGCATATGCGTAACCAATTACAAGCTCAACAAAAAAGTCAAGCATATACCAATTCGAATGTATTGGTAAAACACTAGCGGTTGCAGCAAAAGGTAGAAGAAAGACGGTCTCAATGTCAAAAATAATAAATAAAATTGCAACCAGATAAAAACGAACGTCAAAAGCGTTTCTTGCGTCGTCATAGGGATCAAAGCCGCATTCATATGTCGATAATTTTTCTGTGTAAGAATTTATATTTGTAAGAATGTAAGAAGCGCCAAGAATCAAAATTGATAAAATGGCAGCAATTAAGGCAAAAAATCCAATAAACCAGTATTCTTGAAGTAAAGGCATATTTTTAGGTTATTTTTGTGTTTAATGAGAAGTCTCCAATTATTTACTTTGTTTTTTTATGTTGTTGTAGAGTTATTTTTTGTTATATTTAAAGTTTAATTAAAAAGCTTTTAAAAAGTTTAGAAAAAATTCGACTCTTTGACTTAAGATATATTTAAAAAACTTTGCCTGGTTAAATAGGCAAAGCATTAAAACCTAGGAGAATACCATAGCTTAAAATAAGCCAACCTAGAGTAAAGGGTAAAAACATTTTCCAACCAAGATGTATCAGCTGGTCATATCGGTATCGGGGCAGTGTTGCACGCATTACAATGAAAAAAATTACAAGCATGCAAATTTTAAGACCAAACCAAAAACTTGCAGGTAAAAAATTTAGGAAAGCAAAAGGAGCAAGCCAACCACCAAAAAATAAAATAACACATAAAGCAGATATTAACAAAATATTTGCATACTCAGCCAAGAAAAACAAACCAAAAGCCATTCCAGAGTATTCAACGTTATACCCGGAAACTAACTCAGCTTCTGCTTCCGGTAAATCAAACGGATGGCGATTTGTTTCGGCCAGAGCACAAATCATGAAAATTCCGCATAAAGGCAAGTGTGGGAATACATACCAGCAATCCTCTTGTGCATGCACAATTTCGCTTAAGTTAGTAGATCCAACGCAAACTACAATAGTAACAAAAATAAACCCAATTGATACTTCATAAGAAACTATTTGCGCTGCTGAGCGCAAGCAACCTAAAAAAGCATATTTAGAGTTACTTGCCCATCCTGCTAAAATAATACTGTAAACATTAAATGATGAAACAGCAAAAACATACAAAAGACCTGCGTCAATGTCGGCATAAACTGAGTGAGGTCCAAACGGAATAACTGCCCAACCAATTAAGCTCAAAAAAAAAGCGTACATGGGAGCAAAGAAAAAAAGCCCGGTATTTGCGTTGGTTGGACAAATACTTTCTTTTATGAACAATTTCAAGCCGTCAGCTAGTGGCTGAAGCAACCCATAATATCCAATTACATTTGGGCCACGTCGACGTTGAATAGATGCTATAATCTTTCTTTCGGCCAATGTAAAGTATGCTACACTAAGCAACAATGGAATTACAATAACAAGAAAACTAAGAAGAGCGTAAACAATTTTTAACATTTTTTTATTTTTAAAGTATTGTCACAAGACGGACTTGAACCGCCGACACAAGGATTTTCAATCCTTTACTCTACCAACTGAGCTATTATGACTTATCCAACGATTTTAAAATTTAATTAAAATAGAGTAAATACTTAACTATAGCAAGAATACACTATTCACTTGTATTTTTTTACTTTTAGCCGGACTTGAACCAGCACGCATATGCAAAAGATTTTGAGTCTTCCGTGTCTACCAATTCCACCATAAAAGCAAAGACTTTAATTAAGCAAGTCTAAAATAAGATTTGGAAAGATTCCAAAGAGAAGCGTAAGCCCACAACAAAGGCTCAAAACAAAAAATTCACACTTGTTTAAGTCTGTAAACACTCTTAAGTACTGAGTTTTCAAGTTGGCATAAAGCAAACGATTGCTCAACCATAAAGAGTAAACTCCTGAAAACACCATAGAAGTTGCACAAAAAAAACATACGATTGGGTTTGTGGAAAAAATTCCAAGAAACAGCATAAACTCTCCCACAAAACTTGAAGTACCAGGAAGAGCAATATTTGCCATTGTAAAAAAAATAAAAAAAATACCAAAGAGTGGCATGTTGTGCATTAACCCACCATAATGATTGAAGAATCTTGTATGGTATCGATCATAAAGCACTCCAATACACAAAAACAAGGCAGCAGAAACAAAGCCGTGGCTTAAACTTTGCAAAATACAACCGTGAATACCAATAATTGAATTACTAAAAATACCAATAACCACAAGATTTATGTGAGCAATCGAAGTATAAGCAATAATTCTTTTTAAATCTGTTTGGCGAATTGCAGTTAAAGAAGTGTAAATTACACCAACTACGCAAAGACAAAAAATAAAAGGAGTAAAATAAAGAGATGCGTTTGGAAAAAGGGGCAAAGAAAAACGCAAAAAACCATAAACTCCAAGTTTCAACAAGACTCCAGCCAAAATTGCTGAACCAGCAGTCGGAGCTTCCACGTGAGCTTCTGGCAACCAAATATGAAAAGGCAACAAAGGTACCTTAACAGCAAAGGACATAAAAAATCCAAGCCATAAAAACTTTTCTTGCGTAAGACTAAAGTCATATTCAAGGCAGGATTGATAAGAAGTTGTTCCTACTTGGTTGTAAATATAGATGATAGAGGACATTAAAAACAAAGAACCAATTAAAGTATATATAAAAAAGAAGTAAGAAGCACGAATTTTACGGCTTCTTGATCCATACATACCAATTAAGAAAAATATTGGAATCAAAACGCTTTCGAAAAAAACGTAAAAACCAACCAAGTCTAAAACACTAAAAACAAGAATACATAAGATTTCTATGCCCAAAAAACATAAAAGATATGGCTTTGTTTGTATTGGTCCCCAACTTGCAACCAGACACAATGGAAATAAAAAGCCGGTCAAAATTACAAAACATAAAGAGATCTTATCCAGCCCAAGTAAACCTGTATCTGAAAAATCATGCGTGTACTGAAAATTAAAGTTGATACCACTGAACTTGTAGTACATAAGTAAACAAACAATAAATCCTGCACTTGAAAAAAGTAGGGCTAAAACCGAATTGTACTTTGAGTACTCACGCGGCAAAAAAAGAATTAAAAGAAATCCAAAACTTAAAAGTCCAAGTAACGTATATAACATTTTTAAGGTTTATGAATTGGTTTATAACCAAAGAAAGGTAAACAAGGGGAATCGAACCCTTGACTTTCGGAACCACAACCCGACACTCTACCAACTGAGTTATGTTTACCAAAAGTGGGTAATGACAGACTCGAACTGCCAGCTTTCTCGGTGTAAACGAGACACTATACCAATTTAGTTAATTACCCATACAAAATCAAAAACGAAGTTGACGGGATTTGAACCCGCAATTTTCGGCATGACAAGCCGACGCTTCACCAATTAAACTACAACTTCGGGATTTGAAGAAGGTAGGATTCGAACCTACGAAAGATTTATCTAACTGATTTACAATCAGCCACCATTAACCACTCGGTCACTTCTTCATGCACATTTTAATACTTGTAGTAGGTATTATAAACGTTAACGTCTTTTATTGAAATTGGACTGTAACTAGAAGTTGTATTTTTTGAGTACAACTTAGAACGCATTTTTATCAAAAATAAAACATTTGGTAAAAACTTGTAAGAAGTGAAAACGTATAACACAACAAGTAAGAAAAACAACCAAAGAATTTGAACTGGAAAAGATGAAATATCAAATTGAGGCATTTTAAATTTTTAAGGTTTTGTATGTTTAAAAGCTAAGAGTTATAACAGGCATAAAAACTTTTTTGTATTGGATTTTGCGATAACATCAATTTTACATAATAAATGTTCCAAAATCTTATTTATAAAAATTAAGTCAAAGGGCAAATCCAAACTTTAATTCCTAAAGAACCAAAGACAGTAATTGCTTTTGTAAAAGCATAGTCTACTTTTGAGGTCTTTTCCTCTTTTGCAACCCGTCCTACCGACAAGATATACTTTCTACATCTTGATTTCGCGTTAAAACGCCCTTTTGTTTCAATACGAATTCCCTGAATCTTAAGGTTTTCAGCGGCATGAAAGTGCCAATCAATCAACCTTTTCATATACATCATAAATGCAACACGCTTACGGTTTCGTCTTACCCCATTGCATACATAAGCTGCTAACAGTTGTGCACTACCTCGTCCCAACACAACTAACTTTAAAGTTTGCAATCCACTCCAAAAGTGTATACCATTTTTGAAACGACTAAATGCTGATGTTGCGTTTTCGATAAGATAAGTCTTTGGTAAAGATTCATGCCAAAAATTTAAGGCTAAGTAAGGTGAAGAATTGATAGTTCTTAAAGCTTGACCTAAGTAATCCAAATTTGTGTTTGAAATCTTAGACTGAAACAGCTGTTTGGCTGCTCTTGTCTTAAGAATATCTTTTCGTTCTTTTCCCTTGGCTAATTTTCTAAAAATCTTGTTTTTGACCAAGGTTTTCCAAAGATTGTCATGAGAAAAAAATGATTTTTGTGATCTAGACTTTAAATTTTTATCTTTTCTTTTCAAAACCCGAAAGCTTTTAAAAAGCTTTGATAACTTTGGAGCATAAAAGCTTAGGGTTTTTGCGCTTAACTTAAGGCCACCATGATGCTTGTGATAAAGGAAAGAGTTGATAAAAACGTTTTTCTTCTTGAGCATCCTTGCAACTGTTTCACGCGTTCTTAAGCTTTTGTAAGTAAGATGTAAGTTTTGGTATTGGTTTTCCCATATATACAACCTGCCTTCTTGTGTTAAACTTTTAAAATGTAAAACATTGTTTTGGGTCACAACACCATCTTCCTTGTAAAAATGAGGATTGTAAAAGCGTAATATATTTTTTAGACTTTCTACTTGAGGTGAGTTCATTATTTTTTTTTCTTTTTTGCGAGCTGTTTTTTTTTGAAGAAGTATCGTCTTCGAGTTTGAGCAAACTCTCCCAGCTTATGCCCAATTATTTCTTCAGAAACAGTCACAGATAAAAAAGTGATTCCATTGTACAAATTAAAGGTTTTATTTAGCGCCTTTGGTGTCAATGTCGTGTTGCGAGTATAAACTTTTTGTTTTGGTTTATAATTTTGTAAGTTCTTTACGAAAGCTGAAGCTACGTAGTCTAATTTTTTCATTTTAAAAGTTTTCTATTCTTTTTTGCTGTTGGCTGGCCCTTCGTAGGCTTGCCCCAAGGCGTAACAGAAACACGTCCTCCGGATGTTTTTCCTTCTCCACCTCCATGGGGGTGATCAACAGGATTTATTGCAACACCACGCACGCTTGGACGGAACCCAAGATAGCGTTTTCGACCAGCTTTTCCAAGATTAATTTGACGATAACCTTCTTCACAAACGCTGCCTAAGCTTGCAGAAGCTTTTAATGAGAAAAGTTTATGTTCCCCAGATCGAAGCTTGACACGGGCGTACTTGTTTACTTTTTGAAGAAGTTGCCCATAAGCACCGGCCGACCTCAGATATTGTCCGTATTTTTCTCTTGAAGTGCTTAAATTATGCAATACGTAGCCAGCTGGAATTGAAGCTAAACTCAAAGAATGGCCTGATTTCAAGCTTGCATTGTTGTAGCTTCTCAAAACCTTCCCTTTCTCTACGCCCTTTACCCCAAGAATATAGTTGTGACAATGTGTGTCTGGATTAAACAAACGAGAAATGTTTGGGTTTCGATTTGGATCATATTCATACCCTTCAACAACTCCATCACTATTTATGTGTCCTATATCCAAAAGACGATAAGACTGCTTTACACCGCCACCTCGATGTCTTAAGGTAATTTGTCCTGTATGATTTCGTCCAGCCTTGCTTTTGCTTGGACTACATTTTTTTTTAAGGCGATCGATTTTCAAAAGATGATCTCGTTTTAGCAGGCGCGTGAAACGTTGTCCGGGTGTAACCGGCAATAGATTGATATGTACTTTATTTTGCATTTTTAAATAAATATAGAGTCAGATATAAAATTATTTTTTCAGGACTTCAGATTTATCGTTTCAAAAACTAAAAAATTTAAAGATGTACTTACTTCGAACAGCGATTCCAAAAAAAGTAAAAGTTTTAAAAGGTCTAAAATGTATTTATGGTGTTGGAAACTTTATTTCAAAGATTGAGTTGAAAGCTATTGGATTATTAGACGGATGCTACATGAGAGACCTTCGCAATAGCCATAAACGCCTTTTAAAAAGTAAGTTTTCAAACACTCCTCCACTTGCTGCAAGACTTCAAGTCTATAATAAAAGTAGATGTCAACGTCTTATTAACATTCAATCTTATTCTGGACGACGACATAAGTTTGGCTATCCTGTACGCGGACAACGTACGCATACAAATGCTCGAACTCAAAAAAAGCTACACCGTCGTTGGTTGGTTCAAGACATCAAAAGGCCAAAAGCCCAAGCTTTTGTCAAAAAAGTTTCGTCACAAAAGCCAAAAAAACCAAAAGTTGTGGCAAAGCAAAAGGATAAAAACAAAAAAAAAGCCCCAGCTCAAAAAGTAGGAAAGTATAAGATTTCTTAAAAAGCTTTCCAGTTTCTTTGATATTTTGCCTTTTTAGATCAATGGTAGATCATCTGTTTTGTAATCAGAATACAAGAGTTCGATTCTCTTAAAAGGCTACGCTTACAGTGTTTGTTCTTGTTTTTTCTCTTACTTTATGTGGCTTTAGAAATGGAAACAAGGGGACTTGAACCCCTAACCTCATGCTTGCAAAGCATATGCTCTACCAATTGAGCTATGTTCCCGGTGCAATATGGACATTGAGTTTTCTTACACCTTATTGGATTCGAACCAATGTCCAAAGCTTAGAAGGCTCATGCTCGTCCAACTGAGCTAAAAGTGCATTTTTAATCTTTGATTTTTATTTGGTTCTTTATATTATTTTTTAAAATGATAGACCTATAAGGTAAGAAACATTGTAAAAGAAGTTTGCGAAAAAAACAAAAAAGATCAAAAAAATAGAGGAAAGACCCAAAGTAAGGGATTGAGCTTTTGTAAAGACTAGAGGGCGATAATTCTTAACTTCTTCAAAGTTAAGAAGCTTTACAAGACGCAAGTAATATAACACACCAATTGCAGAAGAAAGCAATCCAACTACTATACCGTAATAAACACTTAAGTCACAAGCTGCGGCAAAAACTGCAAACTTGGCAAAGAATCCAGCATAGGGTGGAATTCCTGCAAGTGAAAATACAACGTTACATAATGTAAAGGCCAACAATGGGCTTGACTGCTTCATGTAAACTATATCACTTAAATATGCTGTTCTACCATAAGTAGTGTGCAAGTTATTTACAACACCCCATAAAAATAATGAGGTTGCTATGTAAACAAGAATATAAAATACTATTGAAGCATAACCATCAACAGTATTACATGAAGTTGCGTAAAGAACGTAACCAACGTGACTAATTCCACTAAAGGCAAGCAGTCTTTTCAGTTTTTTTTGATACAAGGCCAATAAAGATCCCAAAATTAAAGAAGTCAAAGCCAAGGCAAAAAATACAAAAGTAATACTGTATACTTCTGTTGTATCATGTATTCTTGCAATAACAACAAAAATGGAATACTTTGGTACAATTGCAAAAATCGACGTTACATGTGAAGGTGCTCCTTCGTAAACATCAGGTAACCAGTAATGAAATGGAACTATACCTACTTTAAAAAGAAGTCCCATAAAAAACAAGAGAAAACCTGCATTTAGCACAGAAGTTACACTTTCATAGCCTTCTTCTAAGTCTTGGATTTCAAGTACTTTTAAGTCGTATATGTTTGTAGTTCCAGAATAACCGTAGATAAAAGAAATACCAAACAATAGAAGAGCTGAAGAAATAGCTCCAAGTAAGAAGTACTTTAGACCAGCTTCTGTTGAAAAAGATGAAGATGTTACAAAGGTAGTTAAGATATAAAATGCTAAAGTTTGAAGTTCCAAGCATAAGTAAATACAAACCAAGTCGTGACATGAAGTTATTAAACTCAGGCCTAAAAACCCAAGCAAAACAAGAACATAGTACTCAAAGGTTTTGATTTTATGAGTCTTTCCAATAAATAAAGAACCAATTAAGCCAAGACCTATAAAAATTTTACTTCCAAGTGCTAAAGCATCATTGCTAAAATTCGAGTCAATGGCTGCTGGTAACTCGTATCTGCATAATAATAGATACCACACTAAAATACATACAGTATATGCTTGAAAGCAAGACACTGGATGATTGTACTTAGGAGTGTAGACCAAGATGCTGCCTCCTAATAGCAAAAGCAGCAGTGAAGTACCAACAAAGATTTCGCTGTAAAGTGATGGCATTTTAGTGTAAAAAAAAGAAAGATCTTACCTTTCATCAAGGCGTTACGTTACAAAGAGGTTGTTTGTTTTGATGTAAGGTTTTTTAATTTTATTATATATTGGTTTTACTTTGTATAAAGTTCTAGTTCTAGTTCTAGTTTAAAATTTCTTTGGTGTGTTAAATAAAAGAGCTAAAAAGATTAGATAAAAACTTTTAAAACTAACCATAAAACACATAAGATATACAAGAGCAACGCCGCACAACATGTACAATGCAAGGTGATAAAAACTACCACTTTGCATTGAGTTTGTGTAAGTCTTTACACCAGAAAGTACACTATTCAAGCCGCGAGGACCAGTTATTTCAATAATTCCTCTGTCAACTACCTTGTATGAAGTCTTGTAAGAAAAATCCAAAACTGATGTACTTACAAAATCGTTGTAAACCTTGTCAAAAAACCATTTACGATTTAAGAAAGTATAAAGTCTGCGCCCAAACACAGAAAACTTAAGGTTAAATAGAAATTGAGACGAGTATACATAAAGTAAGTATGCAGAAATAGCGCCGGCAAGACTTAATACAACAGGTGCAAGTTTAAAAGAAGTGCTTAAAAACTCGTAGTCTAGACTGTTGTAAGGATGAGTATAAAGAGCATTGCCCCAAAAAGGAGTACCAAACCCAAAGAAGGCGTCCTTAAAAAGGTAACCTATAAAAATACTAGGAATTGCTAAGATACCTAGAGGATAACTTATTATCCATGGAGATTCATGCGCACCGAAGATTACGCTCTTATATCCGTTTGGGCGAGATAAAAAGCAAAGATAAACAAGTCTTAATGAGTAAAATGCAGTTAAAAATGCTGCAAGACTTCCCAAAAAGTAGGCAAAGTGCCCGGTTGTTGTAAACTTGGCAGCTGCAGCTTCTAAAATAGCGTCTTTTGAGTAAAAGCCAGATAAGAAGGGAAATCCCATCAAAGATAAGGATCCAATTATTATTATTGCATAAGTAAAAGGTAGTAATCGACGTAGGCCCCCTATTTTTCGCATGTCTTGTTCATCACATATTCCATGAATAACAGACCCTGCGCCTAAAAATAATAGGGCTTTAAAAAAAGCGTGGTTAGCAAGATGATAGATAGCTAGGTTATAGTGTGAAGTACCACACGCGAAAATTATGTAACCAAGCTGACTACATGTTGAATAAGCAATTACTTTTTTAATATCGTTTTGGACTAGCCCTGTTGTTGAAGCGAAAAAAGCAGAAAGAGCACCTACAAAAATAATAATTTGAGTACACTCAGTTGCATATTCAAGAAGGGGTGAGCAACGCCCCAAAAGAAAAACTCCTGCCGTAACTATGGTTGCAGCATGAATCAATGCAGAAACTGGTGTGGGTCCTTCTATTGCGTCAGGAAGCCAAGTGTGTAACCCAAGCTGAGCGGATTTTCCAACAGCACCAATAAAAAGCAAGAACCCGATTAAGTTCAAAGCGTTAAATTCGTAAAAGAAAAAAAAGCTTAAGTTTGAAGCAAAAGGACAAGCAGCAAAAACAATAGAATAATCTAGTGAGTCAAAGCAAGAGTAAATGCAAAACATACCTAATGCAAGACCAAAGTCACCAATACGATTTACAACTATTGCCTTGATTGCAGCTTTGTTGGCTTGAATTCTTGTAAACCAAAAGTTAATTAGTAAGTAAGAACACAGACCAACACCTTCCCAACCAAGGAACATTTGCAAAAAGTTATTTGCTGTAACAAGTATTAATATGAAAAAGGTAAACAAAGACAAATAACTTAAAAAGCGTGGCAAGTGTGGGTCATACCTTATATATTCCACTGAATAAAGGTGAACCAAAAAAGAAATAAAGCTAATAACAACAAGTATAACAACTGTAAGAGTGTCATAAAGAAAACCCCAGTTGATATTTAAAAGGTCATCTGAAATCCACTTTGTTAAAATAAGATACGTTGGAGCCCCACAAAAGCCGACTTCGTAAAACGCAAGCAAGCAGAGAAGCAAACAATTTAAGCTACAAAAAAGGCTTAAAAATGCGGAACCTTTAAATCCAAAGTAGCGCCCCCCAAAGCCAGTACAAAAGCTCCCGATCAAAGGCAAAAAAATTATGTTTAAATAGATAAAAATTACGTAATACTACACTAAACCCTTTTGTATTGATGGTCTAACAGAAAAAGAAAATCTTGTGCATAATCTTTTTGATCTATTTTTTCGTATTCAAAAAAAGATCTTTTTTTTTGATCCAGAGAACACAAAATTTGTTTTATATTCTTGTAAAGCTCGTTTTGTGAAAGATCCAAATTATTGACAAAGACACCCATAATAGAAGGACCTTGAGACTCAGGAGAATCGCTGATCCCAAAAGCAGAAGGTAGAAAAATAGTTTTTGCCCCATTTAAAAGGCATAAGCGCCTAAATTTTCGGGTCTGGTTCGATTTCAAGCAAAAAGTATTTGGAAGATAATACAAAACACCTGTGTTTTGGTGTACGTACTTTTTTTTTAAGTAAGATTTTTTTTGATTCATAGTATCGATTTATAATTGGCTTGATGTCTTATATGTAAATTGTCGATAAGCTTGATCTATGCTTAGGTTATCATAAACAACCTTTTTCGAAAGATCATCATATCGCAAGTCTAGGTAGCCACTCAATGGAAAATCTTTTCGCAATGGGTGACCTTCAAACCCATAGTCACTTAAGATTCGGCGTAAATCGCTGTGGTTCTTGAAGAAAACGCCAAACATATCGTATGCTTCACGCTCCCACCAGTTTGCACAGGTGTAAATGCTTTCTACGCTTTCAAGATGGGATTTTTCGTCAACATAAGTCTTTAGTCTAAAACGTTGATTAAAACGAAGACTAAGTAGCTCATAAACAACTTCAAATCGTATTTTACGACTTGGATAATCAACAACTGAAATGGCTGTAAGCACCTTGTACTGATAAAGACTAAAGTCACGTAAAACTCTAAGACTTGACTTAAGATCTTTGAAGTGCACAACTCCAACAAAGTGGTCAACCTTATTTTCTAGCGTTAAAAAGGGCAATATTTTAAAGGGTGTATTTACTTCTTTCATGTTTTATCCTCTTAGTAAACCATTGTATGGTATTACAATATTGTTGTGCAGTCGGTAGTAAACTACCACAATTGCTAGACCAATTGCAGACTCGGAAGCTGCAACTGTAAGTACAAAAAGTGCAAATACTTGTCCAACTATGTCATCCAGGTAAACGGAAAAAATAACAAAATTTATGTCAATCGCAAAAAGGACGATCTCAATGCATATAAGAATGATTAGGAGGTTTGTACGATTTGACACAATACCAAATATTCCAATGCAGAAAAGCAAAGACGTTAAGACTAAGTAAGCTTCTAGTGCTGGCATTTTTAAGTACTTCTAGCCGGACTTGAACCAGCAAGCGTAAAGCAAAAGATTTTAAGTCTTTCGTGTATACCAATTCCACCATAGAAGCAATTGAATGCATTGGGACTTGAACCCAAAACAAATGGATTAAAAGTCCACTACTCTACCATTGAGTTATGCATTCAGTTATCTCTTACGGGACTTGAACCCGTCTTACTACCGTGAAAGGGTAGTGTCCTAACCCACTAGACGAAAGAGACAAAAGAAGTAGTGAGTGGAATCGAACCACTGTTTTCGGATTTGCAATCCAAAGCATTGCCACTATACTACACTACCAAAAAAGGCTTTATTTTCCAAATACCTATTAATTATTCCCCAAATATGAGTCATCTGCATAACAACGTAAGTACAATTAAAAATGGGTATAACGCAAGAAAGGCTAGCGTAACCCTCTTCTCATCAAAGAAATCAGTACAACTTCTTAAACATTTGCAGGCACACGGCTTTATTAAGTCTTGGTCCCAGAAAAATGAAAGAGAACTTTTCGTTCAACTAAAATACGTGCAAGACGTTCCAGCAATCCAAAATTTTAAGATAATTTCTAAGCCATCGAGCCAAGTAAGGCTTTCATTTTTAGAACTAACTAAGATTCAAAACACTTCTGGTATTGTAATCTTAGACACTCACATAGGATTTTTATCTCATCATCAAGCCTTAAATTATATGATTGGTGGAAACATTGTTTGCTTGCTGCGTTAGTCTTTTCTTACGACGTTTATAAAAAATTATGGGAGCTCTTAGAATCTACAACGAAAAAAGTAAAAAAACAAGAACAAACTTTAATAAGTGGGCTGCACTACTTGATTCCCATATTGTGAGTTACCCAACTCCAATAAACTTAAACTATGCTTGGAGCTTTGGTTCGATAGCCGGTTTATGTTTGGTTATTCAAATCCTAAGCGGAATGTTTTTGGCAATGCACTATACTCCTCACCTGGATTATGCTTTTGCCAGTGTAGAACACATCATACGTGACGTAAAATTTGGATGGACTTTGCGTTACTTGCACGCAAATACAGCATCTTTTTTTTTCTTTGTGGTTTACGCACACATCTTTAGATCACTGTATCATGGATCGTATGCTTACCCACGCCATATCTTGTGGTACAGTGGTATGTTGATCTTTGTGCTAATAATAGCCACAGCCTTTTTGGGATACGTTCTTCCATGGGGACAAATGAGCTTTTGGGGTGCAACAGTTATTACTTCTCTTTTTTCAGCTATTCCTGAAATTGGAAAAACAATAGTAACATGGTTATGGGGAGGTTACAGCGTAGATAATGCTACACTAAATCGTTTCTTTAGCTTACACTATATGTTACCTTTCTTGATTGCTGGGCTTATTATTATGCACCTTGGACTTTTACACGCAGAAGGTTCAAATAATCCTTTAGGAACAAAGTCTAACTACGTTAACTTCTATTCTTATTTCTATGTAAAAGATCTTTTTGTCTTCTTTATTCTTCTTCTTACAATTGCAGTATTTGTTAACTTTTTTCCAAACGCTCTTGGTCACCCTGTTAACTACATGCCAGCAGATTGTATTAAGACTCCATTGCACATTGTACCAGAGTGGTATTTTTTACCATTTTATGCAATCTTACGTTCTATTCCTCATAAATTGGGGGGAGTTCTTGCAATAGGGGGGTCAATTGCTGCCTTGTTTATTTTACCCATGCTTCATACAGCACAAAGTAGAAGTTCAACATTCAGAAGTTACTACAAAGTAGGCTTTTGGGTATGGGTTGCTTCTTTCATCCTATTGGGATGGGTTGGGCAAATAGGCATTACTGATACTATTGTATTTGTTGGACAAGTTTTAACAGTGATTTACTTTGCTTTGCTTACAGTTGGTGTTGTTGTTTTGGGATTTTTTGAAAACAAATCCCTTGAAGGAAAAGCCAATCTAAAATAAAAATAAAATAAATAATTAAAATGATTACTGAGTTTTATTATTCATGGGTGCTTACACCGCAAAATTGTCCCTCAGACGTATTCGACCTTGTAAATACAATTCTAAAAGTACTTTACCTGTCTTATCCACATACTATGGATTTGCATCTACAAGTACTTGTTGAAATTTCAGTTAGTGAAAATGAAATTAAACTTATTGAGTTTGATTTTTCACGTAACATAAACCAAGAAGAAGTACAAGACCTCTTGTTAAAAGGTTTTTTAAAGATTTTTGACAAAAATACCCTTTCTTATATTTCAAAGGTCATTGTGTTAGGGTACATAGAAGTTAATCCCTTTGACTTAGCATAAAAAGAAAAAGATGACAGAATTTATGTATTGTTGGACTGTTCAATCTCAAGATTTTGGCACTCAAGAGTGTATTCATCAGATTTTAGATGTTTTATACGCTTCTTATCCGCATTTTTTTGACTTGGATCTCGTATTACAACTGGATTTTGTTGAGAAAAGTGGAAAAGAAAACAGCCAAAGAATTTTAAATTTCCATTTTAGTCAAGACATTTCACGAGAGGACATAAAGAACTTTCTAAATGTAGGAGGTTTTGCACCCTTTAATTATCATTTTAAGGGAGCAGTAATTAAAAAAGTTATTTTAATAGGTCCTCCATCAGCAATCTAATCAACTTCTTGTTTTACTAACAATAACAAACTAAAAGTACTCACACAAATTGAACTTTAACGACATTTTTATAACATATAACTAAAACCTTCTAAAAGAGGTCCGCCTTTCTATATCAATGGTAGATTGTCTGCCTTCCAAGCAGAAGACAAGGGTTCGATTCCCTTGAAAGGCTTTAATCAAATGAACTTCCGTATTAAAGAACTTAAAACTTTCCAGCGCTGTTTTGGGATTTTGATTCTCACACAAGCATTTATTTTATTTTTTTTTGACGCCGTACTCAATGCAATATTTGGTTATAAATATTACTTTGTATTTTTTTTTGTTTACTATGTGTTTTACTTGGTGCTCTTTAGCACTGAAGCTGCGCAAAACTTGGAAACAAGAAAAATAAAGTATACACCAATACAACAATTTAAAAAAGAAATTGTTGCTCTTTTTGAGTCTCTACTTAAATCTATCCAACCTAATATCTTTAGGTTCATCTTTGTTTACTTTATAGTTACAATATATATAGAAGGTATTGTTTTAATATTGAAAGATGTTTTAGAGCCGTCGCTGGAAATATTGACTTTTGCTTTTTCTGTTTACTACTCTCTTATTGTAAATGGCTTATATTTACTTTTTAAATATGTATCTATAAACAAAGATGTGGTGCAAAAAACAGACTGGCGAAATCTTGTTTCTAAGGTCTTTAAAAGGGTGTTTAACGTATATGCAATAAAAAGGTTATATATTTTTCATAAAAAAACAAAAACATCACCCAAAAACCTTTTTGTAGCCTTGCTATTAGGTATTTCCTATGCTAACGTACCGCGTACGTTAATTTACGTCTTATCTTTACTTTTACTTTACAATGGTCTAGGAAGTGTTTTGGCTTATTATTTCCTATTTGTCAATATCATAACTTATATTTTGACACATGATAAAGTGAAATCAGCTGTGAAAACGCAGTATGGTTCGAACAGTTTGAGGCTCATGGGGTGGAATACCACAACGAATAAAGCCACTGCTGTAGCCAAAGGGGTTACCTTTGCAGCTGGAGCTGCATGGGGAGGTAAAAAGTATTTAGAGGCTGACCAGGCCGCTGGGACCGAAGTCCTTTTGAAAGAACAAGACAACCAGGCTCGTCTTAATAAAAACCACAATCACCATATGGACGAGCTACGAACACAAGACCCTACGCATCCTGAAAAGTATCCACACGTCAATACGGTGTCTGATGTGGACACAAAAAATACTTCTTTAACAAAACAGTTGGGCGAACGTTTAGTCTATTGTGCAAAAACTGGAGAAAAGGTTAGCCCTTTTGCTTCAGGAGTATTTTCAGACGATACTCCTAGTGGACAAGACTGGAAAAAAAATAAAAATGGTCCTAAAGAGGACCCTTTTTCAGATCCCAACCAAGACATCGACCCCGATTTTCAAGAAGACAATGATGGTGCTTCTGACGAAGAAAATGCGGAGTCGAAAAAAAAAGCGGAAACTAAGTCATGTTCCGTATCTTAAAACTAATGCATTTACTCTATTAAACTTAGCTTAGAATAAGTAAATGGTATTTTGTTTCTTATCTCATACGAAAGAACGGTAACCTTTAAAAGTTTTTGTTTTAAAAAAACAACATTTTAAAGGTTATGGGTTCGAATCCCATACTTTCGTCAAAAAATATAAATTGTTTGGAGTGGATCCCAAGGAAAAAAAAGAAGGACGAAGAAATTGCGAAAATTATGGATTATATCTAAGATAGCGGAGTCCATTTATTCCAAAATGCGAAAGCAAAGATGCGCTTGAGAGTGCGAAAAGGTTGGGAACTGAAACATCTAAGTACCAACTTAAAAAAATCAAACGAGATGCCAAAAGTAGTGGTGAGCGAACTTGGTAAAATGGCATAAGTATTTAAATTTTGATTAAGGATACAAGGTTTTCAGGCCTGTAATTCAAAAAAGTACTTAAAAAAGGTAACACAATATAAGTTTTTTTGTGTGAAGATTGGGGAACCACCCTCAAAGCCTAATTACTTTTTTTTACCGATAGTGAAAAAGTACTGTGAAGGAAAGGAAAGGAAACACCAAATAAGATTCGGTTCTATATCAAAATTGATAAAGGGCATACCTTTTGTATAATGGGTCAGCAAGATTGCAAGAATGGCGAGCATATGCAAATGTAGATGCGTAGGTAAACCGTGTACGAAAGTGCAAAAGTCATTCTTGGATTTCCCGAAACCAAGTGATCTAGGCTTGAACAGGTTGATATATTTGTTGCAAAACAATGTGGAGGACCGAACCCGTGTATGTTGCAAAATACTGGGATGATTTGAGCCTAGGGGTGAAAGGCTAATCAAACTTGGACATAGCTGGTTTTCTGCGAAATCTATTTAAGTAGAGCGTTTTTGGTTATATTTTTGGGGTAGAGCACTGTCGAAGGAAGGGGAATCCATGATTTTACTAACTTTTAGCAAACTACAAATACAAAATCATGCCAAAGGCAGACAGACTTTGGGTGCGAAGGTCCACTGTCGAATGGGAAACAGCCCAAATTGGTGGTATATGTCCGGAAATAGTTTAAGTGACCAAGGATGTAATGGTTTGAAGACAGTCAGAAGATAGGCTTGGAAGCAGCCACTCTTTAAAGAAAGCGTAACAGCTCACTGGCCTAAAATCAATGCGCCGAAGATTTTATGGTCTTAAAACTATCACAATGACCCCAAGCATTGAGGACAATGCGGTAGCAGAACCTTCTGTAGATTGAAAAATAAAGTTTTAAAACTTTAGATAATTATCAGAAATGACAATGCTGACATGAGTAGGATTTAAGAAGGTAAAGAATCCTTCTGGCTTAAAGTCTAAGGTTTTCGACGGAAGGCAAAACCTCGTCGATGCATATTTGCTTTTTTAAACGGTCCCTAAGAAAATTTGCAAAAGCAATTTTTAATGGGTAGATTTTTATCGTGCGTTTTTGGTGACAAAGTGCCTGCATTTTTTACTTTCTTTAAGTTGAACGTAAAAAGTACAGTAGCTTTCAGGAAATAACCAATTACATAATTGCACCGTACTGCAAACCGACACAGGTAGACATGTGAATTCCACAAAAGCAATGAGATAACCATCTTGAAGGAACTCGGCAAATTAACCCTGTAACTTCGGAATAAGGGGGGACACAAAAGACAAAAAGCTTTTTTGTTTTGTTGTGTTGGCACAGAATTGGGGGTGGCGACTGTTTATTAAAAACACAGGTCTCTGCAAAATCGTAAGATGAAGTATTGGGACTGACACCTGCCCGGTGCGGTAAGGTGAAGTTCAAAAGTCTTGGCTTTTGGAGTAAGCCCCCGTAAACGGCGGCCGTAACTCTGACGGTCCAAAGGTAGCGAAATTCCTTGTCGGGTAAGTTCCGACCCGCATGAATGGTGTAACGACTTCCCCGCTGTCTCCAAGATGGGCTCACTGAAATTGAAATAGTCGTGAAGATGCGGCTAATCTACAGCATGACGGAAAGACCCTGTGCACCTTTACTATATTTTGCCATTGATTGTGTTGGCTCTTTGTGTAGTCAGATGGAAGAGAATTCTCAAAATATGAAAAACCATCCAAAGAATTCAACATAATCTAACATAAAAGCATGAACAGTGGTTGAAGGCTAGTTTGACTGGGGCGGTCGCCTCCTAAAAAGTAACGGAGGCGTGCAATGGTAAGCTAACCGCTTATTATGGGCGGTAGATTGACAATGCAATATGCTTACTTGACTGTGTGAATTACAATTCGAACAGGGACGAAAGTCGGCCATAGTGATCCGGTAGTTCATTGTGGAATGGCTATCGCGCAACGGATAAAAGGTACGCCAGGGATAACAGGCTGATTCCTCCCTAGAGCACCGATCGACGGAGGCGTTTGGCACCTCGATGTCGGCTCATCACATCCTGGAGGTGGAAGAGCTTCCAAGGGTTTGGCTGTTCGCCAACAAAGGTGGTACGTGAGCTGGGTTTAGAACGTCGTGAGACAGTTTGGTCCCTATCTACTGTAGGCATAGAAACTTGACAGCATTTTGGCATCGTACGAAAGGAACAGCAAGGCTTTATCACTGATTTACCGGCTGTAATTTAATTGCAGCGCCGGGTACTTAAATAAAGAATCCATAATCCCTGAAAGCATATAAGGGAGAAGGGAAGCTGAAGAAAAAGGTTTCATTTCATTTAAAGACTAAAAACTAAATAGGACAGTGGTGCAAGAATTGCAAGATTTTCAGCCATCTGTTACTAATGATACCCAAAGCACCCCATATTAAAAAAAAAATTTGACTTTGTGAATGGCTTTTGTTTATATTACATTTTACTTTTAACTTTATGACATACTAGCAAAAACCTAAGAAGTTTTTTAAACTTTGAACATCCTATGGTAAAAATTTACTTAAACCTTACGCCTTGTCGCGTAGCTTTCAATACAAATTTACTCAATGCAGCACAAAAACTCTACTTGAACATTCCTCGTTTTTGCTACCATATGTCTCTAAACATTGCTGGAAATTGTCGTATATGCTTGGTAGAAGTAGAAAAATCACCAAAGCCTGTTCCGGCTTGTGGTTTGTCGGTTTTTAATGCCATAAAAATCTACACTTATTCACCTCTTGTTAAAAAAGCGCAAGAAGCTGTTGTTGAGTTTTTGTTAATTAATCATCCTCTTGACTGTCCTATTTGTGATCAGGGGGGGATTTGTGACTTACAGGATCAAGCAATAAAGTTCGGTAACAAGCTAAGTCGCTTTTACTTAAAAAAACGAGGTGTTGAAGATAAAACAATAGGTCTTCTTGTAAAAAGTATTATGACTCGTTGTATTCATTGTACACGTTGTGTGCGTTTTGCTTATTTGGCAACGGGATCCAACTACCTTGGAACAACCTTACGAGGTGTTCATACCCAAGTTGGAACTTATGTTAAAAATATATACCATAACGAAGTTTCACAATCTATTGTAGAATTATGTCCTGTTGGGTCAATAAAAAAACAAATTTAAAATGCCAACAATAAATCAGCTTGGAAAAAAAATACGAGGTGGAAAGCAACGCATCTCCACTCGTCCGGCTTTACAAAGATGCCCCCAAAAAAAAGGAATTGTTGTAAAGGTGTTTACACGAACACCAAAAAAACCAAATTCCGCAATTCGTAAGGTTTGCCGTATTCGATTATCAAACAAATTACGAGTGGTTTCTTACATTCCAGGTCAAGGGCATAACTTACAAGAATATTCTACTGTTCTTATAAGAGGAGGCCGTGTTAAAGACCTACCTGGTGTAAAATATCATCTTATTCGAGGCGTGTATGATTTTCAGCCGTTAAAAGATCGAAAGAGCGCGCGCTCTAAGTATGGGGTTAAAAAACCCAAACTTTTGGTATAAAGATTGAACTTATTCCTCGGTAGCTCAGCGGTTAGAGCATCCCGCTGTTAACGGGAGGGCCGTGTGTTCAATTCACACTCGGGGAGCTCTTATAAGGAGTTCGGCAGTATTAAAAATGAAGATTCTTGTTACCTGTAAAAAGGTCTGATCTTTTTTTTTATTCTTATTTTGTCAAAATAGCTCAGTTGGTAGAGCATTGGCTTCATAAGCCAGTTGTCATGGGTTCAAGTCCCATTTTTGGTACTATTTACGAAAAACAATAAAAAAGTTGTAACTCCTATAGTCTAAAAACCGTACACATTGCCACGTTGGTGACAAACGTTGGACTCAAATATCTTATAAAAGGATCACAAGCCTTTATAGTTATGTAGTTAACTTTTTTGTAGTTGACAATATAAAACTAACAACTACTTTTTTTTATTCTTAATTCCAAAAGCCGCTCTCAGAGCCTTTGAACAATCTTTTTGCATTTTGCATTTATTTTTTTTGCCTTTTTCTAAAAAATTAGAAAGCAAATAAGATCAAAAATCCTATCATCAAAGCAAATAGAGCAATAGCTTCTGTCAAAGCAAACCCCAAGATAGCAATACGAAATAATTCGTCTTTTATTACTGGGTTACGCGCTGTTCCTAAAACTAAAGCTCCGAAAACTGTTCCAATACCAACTCCAGCTCCAGCCAAGCCAATTGTGGCAAGTCCTGCACCGATAAGTTTTGCTGCCATTAACATAATTGCAGTTGCAATTTAATAAATCCATCTTTTAGATAAGAAAAAGTTTTCACTATTTGGGTAAAAAAAATTTCTAGTTTCTTTTGATTTGCGTTGCTGGAGTAATAGGATTCGAACCTATGGATGGGCGTACCAAAAACGCCTGCCTTACCGCTTGGCTATACTCCATATTTGGTCTTGTGTACTTAAATTGAGTACCATTTTGACAACCTTCTAAATATCGAAGAGTAGGGATGATTAAAAGAAGTTTTTGGTAGATGTATATAAAATCGCATGCTTTCTACTTCAAAGTCTATTTCAGGAGGAAGTTTTTTTAAGGGACCCTTAAAAAAACGTCTTTCAGCAAGACGACGTAGTGATTCTGAAAACTGCAAAACGTCCCCAAATCCAAATCTTTTTTTTGTTGTGCTTTGATTTACATAAACTCTCCCATAACGAAGATGGTGCCTCGCCTCCGCAATTGACCCTACAAGCTTCAAGCTGTAAAGAAAAAAGTCTAACTTATGTTCAAATTCCCCAAAAGTTCGAACTTTTGTGTTTTTTGGAGAAGCGTTGTAACCTCGACGTATTATCGCTTTTAGCTTGTAGTCTTGAATACCACCATAAAACAACTGAAATCCGTGCTTTATGTGTATGGTATTTTTATAATAGTAGCGTAGGTTATTAGGAAATTTAGATAAAGACTGTTTTGCGTAAGTCGGTAAAAGAGGTGTTTGTTTTTTTATTTTCGCTGCTCGAACAACTTGTCTCCACTTCTTTTTTCTAAGAATTTTCGTTTTCAAGTCGTTAAACACATCTATTCGAATATGCGGTAAATATTTGTATTTTGCGTTTTTTTTTCCTGGTATCATTTTTTAGATGTTTTTTTTTTCAGCTTTTCCATCAGAAAGGTATTCCATAGGGCAGAATACCAACTTCCACAATTTTCAAAATTTAAACACACTGGATAGTCCAGCCCATCTGTATTCCCATACTTTGTAATAAAGCCAACAATAGGTAAGTTCGACGATAAGGCCTCATCTTTAGCTCCAGTGTTAGAATTGATGTCGTAAACCACCAAGATGTGTTTATTTGAATTTGTGTTTTTAGAAATAAATCCCGGAACCCACTGATCTGAAGGAAAAAACTTAACATTATGTCTTGCAAAAACTGCCTTACATTCTTCAGATCGATTTTCTGGGTTACCAACAAAAATTAGAGAACTATTTTTTTGTAGTCTTAATAATTGCAAAGCACGTTTTAGACCGGCATAAGACGCTTGTATTTCATAAATGTCTTTGTTATTTCTTGAAGCATAAATCAAAGAATTTTGACTAAAATGACTTCTTATGTAAGTATCACCAATAAAAGCGTCAATTTTTACTAAGGCAGCAAAGAAAGAATCGTTTTTGTAGTTTAATACTTTATTTTTATGGGTATTTCGATTGCTTTGTACCCTGGAAAATGCTTTTTGATCTTTAATGTCTTTTTTTGTCAAAAAAGAATAGGAAGATTTTTCTTTCTTAAGTATGTCTTCTTTTTTTTGTTTGTATTTTATTATTGGACTTTCAACCACAAAAGATCTTAAAGCTTTTATTTTAAACTGTAAAGATTTGTTTTTTTTAACTTTTTGTTTTGTTTTAAGAGGCTTACAATCCACTTTGTTTATTTTCATAATTTATAGTTTTTTCTTTTTTCCTTCTTTTCGACGAACCTCTTCACCCTTAATTACTACGCCTTTACCCTTAAATGGTTCAGGTTTACGGAAGCTACGTAATTTGTAGGCAAATTGGCTGATTTCTTCAAAATCATGCCCACTCAAAATAATGTTGTTTCGTTTTACAATTCTCAAGTTTAAACCTTCTGGAATTTTTAAACGAATCTCATGACTAAAACCGAGACGTAAAATAATTGTTTTAGAATCTTGAGCGTCAAAACGCGCACGATATCCAACACCAACGAACAAAAGTCGTTTTACATACTTGTAGGATATTCCGTAGATGAAAGCATCAAGTTTGCGTTGAAGGCTTCCATAAACTTCAGGCTTTATGCTTGACGAAATCAGTCCAACAAGACTCTCACGTTTTTCAATTTTGGTATAAGGAGGAAAGCGCATTATTTTCTCTCTAAAGGGGCTTTTTGCGTAAAGTTTCCACCCTCGAACCTCTAAACTTAGTTGAGATGGCAGAACAACTATATTTTTACCAATATTTGACATCTTTAATTTTTAGTGTGTGTGATTATTTTTTAATTCTACTATAGACTGTATATCGACTAGGTTGTTTACGAACTATTTTCCAAAAAGACTGCTATGTGTTACTTAAAAGCTTTAAATAAATAAAATGTTACTCCAACCACGTAAAACAAAATATAAAAAATCTCGAAAAGGTCGAATTCAAAACTATGACATGTCGGCCAAATCTCTAAACTATGGATTCATTGGTTTAGTTGCTGCGAAAGCAGCCTATCTTAAGGCTTCACAACTTGAGGCAGCTCGTCAAACAATTAATCGTCATTTAAAACGAAAAGGAAAGGTATGGACTTGCATTTTTCCTGATCTTGGTGTTACAAAAAAACCAATTCAAGTTCGAATGGGTAAAGGGTGTGGAAGTGTAAAATATTGGGCTTATCGCCTTCGTCCTGGACGAATCCTATTTGAAATTGACGGAGTAGACATGGAATCTGCAGTAACAGCATTAAAGTCTGGTGCAAGCAAATTGCCTTTAGAACTAAAACTTCACACAAAAATATAAGTATGATATATAAAAATAAAACGCAATCCCAAAATTGTTCGTTAGTCAAGCAAATAGAGCCATCACTGTTGTCTTTGTTTAATAATTACGACAAACGTAAGCAAAAGAAAAAAGCAAGCTTATATTTTAGGATTTTACTTAAAAAGGAAAAAAAAATTAAAAGGTTGAATCAATATAAAAGTAAAATAAGACAAATACAAAGGATTGAAACGGACCAGGAGAAAGATTTATTTTCCCCAAAATTCAAAAAGTCCCACGTTATTCTTATAAGAAGGCTTACAAAAGATCAAAGGCAATTACTTGAGTGTAAGTTTTACGAAAGTTGTAAATCCTTGAGTAGTAAAAGCCGTCGCTTAGTAGGCTATACCTTTCACGGTGACATTTTTGCAAGGCATAGCTAACTTAATTTAATACACGGAAGATGGCGTAGTTGGTAGCGTATCTGTTTTGGGAACAGAAGGTCATGGGTTCGATCCCCATTCTTCCGTAGAGAAAAAGCACATGGAGTTCGGAATTACAAAAAGCACGTTAAGGTTAGCGAAGGCAGGAGTTGAACCTGCGACCTTATGGTCATGAGCCACACAAGCTACCACGCTGCTCTACTTCGCTAGAAATGGGCCTCAGTCGACTTGAACGACTGTCTTTACGCTTATCAAGCGTACACTCTAACCAACTGAGTTAGAAGCCCTTTCAAAATTGGAGAAAAAGGGATTCGAACCCTTGATAATGTAAACATTATTGATTTAGCAAACCAACGCTTTCAGCCACTCAGCCATCTCTCCATATATTAATCCAAAAAAGTTTTGAAACTTTTTTGTCTATAAATTACTGCTTGTTTTGTATTTACCAATTGAAGCTGACCTTATATGCTGTTTTGACGCATTTTCTGATACTTTGCTTTTTTCCAAACGGCTTTTTGATGTCAGCACGATGGCACCAATTATAGCTACAAGCAAAATCAACCCACATAGGACAAAATGAACAAGGTACTTTGTGTATAAAGTAAATCCCAGTGCTTTTATTGGGGTAACTTGGTCAAAATGTTTTACATAGTCTACTGGTCTAATTGCATACTTCTTGTGAAGAAGTTTCTCTAGATACATTTCATGAGTAAGATAGCTTGAATCAAGATCATATGTTACCAAAAACAATATACCCAGAGAGAAAAGTAAGATCAAAGGAACTTCTTTTTTAAATTTATAAGCGTTTGCCTTAATGTTAAGCATTATTACAACAAATAAAAACAAAACAGCAAGGGCACCAACATACACAATCATAAACACAAAAGCCAAGAAATCAACACCCAAAGTAAGCAGATGAAGGCTTCCGACTAAGAAAAACAATACGAGGTTTAAGAGAGAGTAAACAGGATTGCGAGAAGCGACCACATTGGATGCTGCTAAAATGCAAACCACAAAAAGAGCATAAAAAAGGCCTATGAAGCTAGAAATTGTATTGTATTGTATTTCCATTTTTTTTTATTTTTTTATTTTATTGAAGTTCGCTTTCTACCCAAGATAAATAAGAATCTGGGCTTATACTATGAACAACAATTGGCATAAATCCATGATTTACGCCACAAATTTCGCTACACTGTCCGTAAAATAACCCAACACGATCAATATATATTGAAACCATGTTCAATCTTCCAGGACATGCATCTATTTTTACACCTAAAGCAGGAACCGCCCAAGAATGAAGAACATCTGCAGAACTAATACAAACTCTAATGTGTGTATCAGTTGGTAAAACAACTTGGTTGTCTACTTCAAGTAGGCGTAAGTTTCCTGGAACTAAGTCTTCTATATTACTTAACATGTACGAGTCAAATATAATGGAATCGCCCTCAGAATTGCAGGCATCTGTATACTCATATGACCAGTACCATTGGTGTCCGATAACTTTCAAAGTTATTTTTGTTTCAGGAGCCTCGTCCATTGCGTAAAGCAATGCAAATGATGGCCCGGCAAGTAGCAAAAGTAAAACAGCTGGAGCTAGTGTCCAACCAATTTCTAATGATGTTGAGTGTGTAAAGTCTTTGTAGTAAGACTTATTTTTTTTTTCATTAAACAGGAAAATAGCACGGAAAAGTAGCCAACATACAACACAAGCAATGATAATCAAGTAAAATATTATATTGTTGTGCAAGTGAATAATCCCACTTATAATTGGTGTTGCAGGATCTTGAAATCCATATTGCCATGGTCGAGCTGAATCACATGCAATTACATAAGTTATCATGGTAATAGTTTTTATTTTTTTCTCAGCCCAAACTTTTTCTTGTACTTTTGTGCACTTGAATAGCTTTTTTTTAAAAGGTTAGTTTTTTCGTTTTTATCCGAAACAGGGCGGTGATCTTTAACATACAAAAAAAGGTTGTTTCGACAACCGTTGTCGTACTTGTAGTGAGAGGACCCATCGTTTAAAATTCTCAATATTTTTGATACACGTAAGTAGGTTTTGCTCATAATTTTTTGGGCTTCAATATTCGCAGGAAAAATAGGACTTGAACCTATAGCATTTGGCTTTGGAGACCAACGTTCTACCATTGAACTATTTTCCCATTATGTTTTACATTTTATTTTCTGAACATAATTGTCTGAAAATAAGCTATATTTTAAAGTATAGTTTTAGGTAACTGCTTTGCAGCAATATTTATATTTTTGTGCGTTTTGCTCCAAAAAGTAAAAAATTACTAATAAAAAGCATTAATCGGCTTAAAAGAGTTTTTACTTTTGTAACTAAGTTTTTAGTTAAAGTTTACGTTTTTAGTTTCACCTTCACGTGTTAAACCATCGTATACAATATAAAAGAAGAAAATTGTAGAAAATGCAGACATAAGTGATCCGTATGATGCAATTGCATTCCATCCAGCATATGCATCAGGATAATCTGGAATACGTCTTGGTATACCAGCTAGACCTAAGAAGTGTATTGGGAAAAATGTAAGATTAACCCCAACAAACATTAACCAAAAGTGAATTTTACCGTAAGAGTCGTTTAGTGTGCGACCTGTCAACTTAACAAACCAATGGTAAAATCCTGCAAACATTGCAAACACCGCTCCCATTGAAAGAACATAATGGAAGTGAGCAACAACGTAGTAGGTATCATGAAGAGCAACGTCAACACCAGCATTAGCAAGCATAACTCCCGTTAGCCCACCAATAGTAAACAAGAATAAGAACCCCAAAGCAAAAAGCATTGGCGTATTTAAGTGAAGTTTACCGTACCAAAGCGTTGCAATCCAACTGAAAATTTTAATTCCTGTTGGAACCGCAATAATTATTGTGGCAGCTGTAAAATAAGCTCTTGTATCAATGTCTAAACCAACTGTAAACATGTGGTGAGCCCACACAACAAATCCTAGAACACCAATAGAGATCATTGCATAAACTATACCTAGGTAACCAAAAATAGGTTTTTGAGCATATGTTGTCAAAATATGACTAATAATACCAAATCCTGGAATAATTAGAATGTATACTTCTGGGTGTCCAAAAAACCAAAACAAGTGTTGGTACAAGATTGGATCTCCTCCTCCAGCGGGATCAAAGAAAGAAGTATTAAAGTTTCGGTCAGTTAGCAACATTGTAATACCTCCAGCTAAAACAGGTAGTGACAATAGCAGCAAGAATGCTGTAATGTAAACTGCCCATGCAAACAGTGGCATACGATGCATATTTATACCTTGCGATTTTATGTTATGCACTGTTGAAATGAAGTTAATGGCTCCTAAAATAGAAGAAGCACCAGATAGGTGCAAACTAAAGATAGCCAAGTCAACAGATGGACCTGAGTGTCCTGTTACAGAACTCAATGGGGGGTAAACGGTCCACCCTGTACCAGCACCAGACTCCACAAAAGAGGAAGCCAAAAGCAAAAACAACGATGGAGGCAACAACCAGAAACTAAGATTATTCAATCTTGGAAAAGCTATATCGGGAGCTCCGATTATAAGAGGCATAAACCAATTACCAAATCCCCCAATAAGAACAGGTATCACCATGAAAAAAATTATTAGAAAGGCGTGCGCTGTAATAACAACGTTATAAAGTTGATGATTTCCATGAAAGATTTGATTTCCTGGATTTGCAAGCTCAAGTCGAATAAGAACTGATAAGGTTGTTCCTATTACTCCAGCAATGGCTCCAAAAATTAAGTACAACGTACCAATATCTTTGTGGTTTGTAGAATAAAACCATCTTGAAAACCACCTATAAGAGGCGTTTGTTAGTTCACTATTCATTTTTTATAATGTACGTTATCGAATTTTCTCGAATTACCGAAAAAGGGACTTGAACCCCTACTAATTAAAACTGGAACCTAAACCCAGCGTGTCTACCAATTCCACCATTTCGGCATATTTTTTAATGTTATTTTTTTACGTTATTAAATCGATTAAAAAACTTAAATGAAAGCAAAATATTGTTTTTCTTGAAAATTTTTTATTTGCACCAAAGTCGGAGATGTTTTTAGGACACAGTTTGGTGTGTAAGGATCACCAAGATAAGTCTTAATTACACTTTTAATCAACTTAAATACTGAAGTCTTAGTATTAAATGCCAAGCTGGCTTGAAAAGTTTGATTTGTTGCTAACGAATTAATATCTTTTGCAATGTTGGCTCTTTTCCAGAAAACAAATTTACCTCTTGTATTTAAGTTGTGTCCCAAAACTTCTTTTGGGCTATTAAAAGCGTTGAAAAAAGGAGTAATTACCTTACCACATTTTTTATATTCCCCCCTAAAGTCAAGATATGCTGTTTCTTTTTCTAAGTAAGAAGATATTGGAATCAAAAGATCTGCTTCTCGTATTGTTGAAGCAAGATGTGTTGTATAAATGCATGTGGGGTTTTTATACGTGTGTTTGTAAGATTTATCATTTAAAGGCATAACTAGAAGAGAGCTTGAAACAGATGACCAGTGGTCGCATCCTAAGTAATCTAAGCCAACTGCATTAACTTGCGTACTTAGTCGAATAAAATGGGACGGAATACCTAAAAGCTGATCATAAAGCTTTATCCAAGAAATTGCATCAAAACGAGAGCTTAGACTATCTCCGTAAGTAAGAAGCTTAGAGTTTAACCCATACAAGCCAAGGTTTGTGTGGTGTTTTCCGTCAAGACTTTTACTAAAAGTCTTGACCGAAGACCCATAATTTCGAGCCGAAAAAGTGGAATCCACCGCCTTTCCAATGAAAAAACTCTTAAAGTTTCCAAGCAAGTATCGCAATCGAAATATTAAATTGGCAATTGACGCTTCCGCTCTAGGATTGATTCCAATAAAAGCACCAATTTCAATCTTTTCAAGATCATTTAGTCTTTTTGTACTTGAATATTCTCGGTTAAATGTTTTATTCAAGTAAGATGAGTTTTCAGAAACAAAGTCTGCGCCAACTTTACGAGCTTCTTCTTTAAAAGCAAATAGTGCATTTAAATCAAGACTCTGATTTACTACAACAGATAAATTATTTGATTTTGTTGACCATGCTTTCAGTAACGTTTTAGAGTATTCTGAGTACAAAATCTTTGTATAAAACTTCTTAGTTGGTTTGCTTCTATAAATGGGCCAACTAAAACGGCTTCTGCTATTGTTAGACTCGTGAATATAGCGAGCCTTGTCTGACACCCATTCAAGATTTAAACCATGGTTAAACGTAGGACTAGCCTTTACAACAGAACGCCCTTTTAAATCCAGCAAAAGAGGGCAGCAAAGATTATCGCCGATATCAACTCCACCCAAATATTTTATTTCCCAAGGTCGCCCTTTAAAAGCGGAAACCTTAGAAGTTAGTGCACCAATCTTTAACAAGATTAAAAAACAATGATAACTACCCATTTATCAAATTCACTTTATCTGGAATTTGTTTTTTATGCATTGGTCTAAACGGCCCCCAATGAAGAAATTGATTTGGCTTTTGTTTGTATGTTAATTTTTATACTTTTATTTTATGTGTTTTATATTTATATTTCAGATTTTTATTTTTTTACTCCAGCCGCACGTTCCCGTACGACTACCTTGTTACGACTTCATCCCAGTTACACCTCTGTCCGTCGTAGGAGAAGAACCTTTAAAAAAAATTTAAAGGTTTGGTTCTCATCCTTCTAGCCAAAGACGCTCCCAGCATGTGACGGGCGGTGTGTACAAGGTCCAGGTACAAATTCACCGTGGCATCCTGATCCACGATTACATGTGATTCCACCTTCATGAATGCAAGTTGCAGCATTCAATCCGAACCTTGGAAAAAGTTAAATGATTGACTTCTTTCGACGTTTCTTTTTGTTTTTCCCATTGTAACACGTGTGTAGCCCAGTTCATAGGGGCCATAAGGACTTGGCGTCATCTCCACCTTCCTCCCATTTATTGTGGGCAGTTTAAGCAGTTATAGGTAGACCTATTTAAATGCATATAGAGGTTGCGCTCGTTAAGGGACTTAACCAAACATCTTACAACACGAGCTGACGACAGCCATGCAACACCTGTTGTGCAGCCTATAAAGCTGCACTCATTCAAGAACTGGTAAGGTTGGGCGCGTATTATCGCATTAAACCACATGTTCCACCACTTGTATAGACCCCCGTCAATTCCTTTGAGTTTCAACCTTTACTACTCCGGCGGGGTGCTTCACGCCTTAGCTTTATCTGCATAAATAAATTTTATCCCTTAGCACCCAGATTTGAGGGCGTGGACTACCAGGGTCTCTAATCCTGTTTGCTCCCCACGCTTTCGTTCCCCAATGTTAGTAAAAAACCAGATGCCCGCCATTGCCAAATGGTCTTCCTTTGCAGCTCTCTGGATACCATCCCTCCTTGCAAAATTCAAACATCCTCTTTTTTCCTCTAGTTAAACTCTTTTGATAACCCTTCAACTTTTAAAAGCATGGCTTTCATTACCAAGAATTTTTAACCATCTACGAACGCTTTACGCCCAGTCATTACGGATAAGGCTCGCTCCCATCGTCTAACCGCGGCTGCTGGCACGAAGTTGGCCGGAGCTGATCCACATGCATATGTCATTTTGATGCATGTTGTAGAAGTTTACAACCTCAAGGAGTCTTCAATCCTTCACTACTTATGGCTGGATCGCAATAAAATGCATTGTCCAATATTCCTCACTGCTGGCTTCAAAAGAAGCCTGGGCCTTGTCTCAGTCCCAGTGTGGCTGACCATCCTCTCAGACCAGCTAAAGATCGTAGGCATGGTGTGCACTTTCACCCCATCAACCTTAATCTTCCACAAATACATCTTATAGGTAAGTTTTTGAGATAATGTAAGCTTCTCATATTTTTTCCTATACTGCAGTGATTTTGTGGTATTTCCTCACCCGTTTGCACTATAATATTTTATAGCACTCGCATGTGTTAAGCCTAAGTATAGCCTTCACCCTGAGCCAGGATCAAACCCACTTTTGTTTCAAGGTTGCACGAACTTAATTCTAAGATTTCAAAAACAAAGCTTGTCCTTTTTTGTTATTTTTTTCGTTTGTCTTAAAGCAAGTTTGCATCAGACTTATTATTTATGATTTATTTGATTCCACTTAAGTATTTAATAAGATCATAGGCCGCACTCAAGTTCGATATGGGTTTGGGCAGCTTTTATTTGTTTATTATTTATAGCTAGAAGAAAGGCTTATTTCTTACGTTTTTTTTATATTAGATTTTTTTGTATTTTGTGTTATGAAATCAATCTTTTTGCAATTTAAACAAAAGTACAACCTACTTGCGTCGTATTTTACGCCTGCGACAACCATTATGTGGTTTGCAGCGATATCGACTTAATTTAAAAATTTTAAACTTGTTTCGTTTATACTTAAGAATTCTCAAAAAAGTCTTTTTCACTCTTTTTGGAAACCTCGTTTTAAACTTAAGGTGAAGCCTATTAAACTTTGATCTCAAAATAAGGCCAACCAACATATGTGCTAACTTTTTTACGTTATACATTGCTTTACGGGCCTTTGATTTGAGTTTGACACCTTTAAACTTAATATAACCTGCTGACAAAGAAGCCTTAATACGATTTTTCGAATCGCATAGAGTTAGGTAAGTGTTACGTTTTCCTCGTCTCAAATAAAGAATACCAAGTATTGGTTTTTCTTTTTGATACTTAAGTTTTTTTTTCGTCTTTGGTAAGTAAACTCTTGTTGCTCTACCCAAAAAGTTTTTCTGAGACTTAAGTACAAATCTCTTCTTTTCTTTGGATTTTAAGGTTTTATTATTTTTAGAAAAGTTGGATAAAGAAGCCCTTCTTGTTTTTAAAAGGTTTTTTATTTTTGAAATTATAACACGTTTGCTTCCTTCCGGCGAAGACAAACTGATATGTTTTTTTTGTAGAAAATCAAAGTAAGCAAAAAGACTAGAGCGTAATCGGTCGTAAACAAACCTTTGCTGATCTAAATCTTTCAACTCCTTTAATTTTCTTATATATTTTTTATATTCCTGAATCCTGTCCTTTTTTTCTGTTTTTAACATTTTTATTTAAAAGAGCAATTAAAGCGCTGGTACGTTTGCAGACCACCAGTAAAGGCAAACAAACAAAAATAACCAAACAACGTCTACAAAATGCCAATACCAAATAGCAGCTTCAAACCCAAAATGTTGATTTGAACTAAAATGATTTGCGTACATACGAATTGCGCAGACTGCTAAAAAAAGAGTTCCAACAATAACATGAAAACCGTGAATTCCTGTTGTTATATAAAAAACAGATCCAAAGATTCCATCTGATATTCCAAAGCTTGCACTCTGGTACTCAAAAAGCTGAACGTATGTAAACAAGACTGCCAAAAACAATGTTAGCGCCAAAGCAAATAATGCAGATTTTTTATCTTTTGCCATTAATGAATGGTGCGACCATGTTAGAGTAAATCCCGAGCATAACAAAAGTAAGGTGTTTAATAGTGGGACACCCCATGGACTTATTGTAACAATATCTCGAGGCGGCCATGTTCCTCCAATTGCGAAAGCTGGAGAAAGACTTGAGTGAAAAAAAGCCCAGAAAAAAGCAAAGAAAAACATTACCTCTGAAACAATAAAAAGAAGCATTCCGTAACGTAGTCCTCTTTGAACTATTTGGGTATGATGACCTTCAAAGGTTGCTTCTCGTACAACATCGCGCCACCAATAAGCACAAATAAGTACAAGTATTAAAAGTCCGCAGTAAAGCAAACCTAGCCCACCTTCGTACATATGCATCCAAAGGACTATGCCAAAGGTAACAAACAAGGCGCTAAATGAGATGAAAAAAGGCCAAATACTTGGGTCAACAAGATGAAATGGGTGTTTGTAGTTTATTTTCATGTATGTATGTTTTTGTAATAAGGAAAAGTTCTTGTCTCAAGTCAAACTAAAGAAAAGAATTTCTATTTTTATTGAGTTTTCGCAGGATTTGCGAAGATATCGTCTTTTTAGTGAGCTTCTGTAGACTCACGCAAGTAAATACACATTAGGATAGTGAAAACATAAGCTTGAATTAAGGCAACACCAAGTTCCAGTCCTATTAAAAGAACTAAAATAAGTAAGGGTACAAAATGAAGGATAAAAAGAAATCCTCCTGCATTTATTATGGCCCAAGCAAACCCACAAATAACTTTTAAAAGCGTGTGTCCTGCCATTATATTGGCAAACAGACGAACAGATAAACTAAGAGGCTTGAATATAAAAGAAACTACTTCAATAGGCACAAGCAAGAAAGCCAAGCCTAAAGAAGTATTTTGTGGTAAGAAGTCTAAAAATACTTTTTTACCCTTTTTGCTGATTGACAAGGTCAACATTACTAGGAAAATTGTAAAAGCTATTACAAACGTTAGTACTAAATGACTTGTTAGCGTAAATGTATAAGGAGCTAAACCGTAAACATTTGAAAGCACTACAAATAGGAAAAATAGAACCACAAACGGTATGTGTGCAACTGCGTTTACGCCATTGTTGTCTTTTACAATCTTTATTGCGTTTACGGCTACGCTTTCAAGTAACATTTGCCAACGTGAAGAACTTAAATACGCAGTTTCTCTTGTATTTAATGCTTTGTTTAAGTACATGAAAAAAAGTATACAAAAGATAAAAGAAAGTACACTATTGGGCAGGGAATAGTAAGAACTCCCAAAAGAAAGAAATGGTACAATTTCAAATTGTTCTAAGGCAGAAAAGTACATTTTATATTTTTATTTTATTTGTTTTTCGACTTAAAATCTAATACCCAACTACTAGCTTGAAAGTCTGTTTTAGGTATAAGCATAATCCTTAGCGATCGATTTCTCCAAAAACAATATCTTGTGTTCCAATTACAGTTACAACATCAGCGATCAAATGACCTTTTGACATTGCATCTAGCGCTTGAAGATGATTAAATCCAGGAGCTTTGATTTTACAGCGATACGCCTTATTTGTATTGTTTGATACCAAGTAAACGCCGAATTCTCCTTTAGGAGCTTCACAAGCAGCGTACACTTCTCCATGCGGGATATCTACTCCATCGCTATAGTACTTAAAGTGATGAATTAAAGACTCTATTGAAGATTTCATGACAGAACGTTTTTGAGTTCCAAAATTTTCATCTTTAATCTCCCCATGAGGGATTTGAAGCAAGCATGAATGAATAATACGCACTGATTCGCGTATTTCACTTATTCGAACCATGTAGCGGTCATAACAATCTCCGTTTGTACCAACAGGAATATCAAAATCTAAAGAGGAGTAAACATCATAAGGTTGAGCTTTTCTCAAATCCCAAGGATATCCACTTCCACGTAACATAACTCCGCTGAAACCATAAGCACAAGCTTCTCGTGCACTAACTACCCCAATATCAACAAGACGTATTTTCCAAATACGGTTGGATGTTAATATTTCTTCTATTTCATCCAATCTTGTTGAAAATTGATCCAAAAACAGAAAAATATCAGTCAGTAGTCCTATTGGTAAGTCTAACGCTACTCCACCTGGACGAATATAGGCAGCGTGCATGCGAGCTCCAGAGACTCGTTCGTAAAACTCTATTAGTTTTTCGCGTTCTTCGAAAGCCCATAAAAAGGGTGTTATTGCACCAACGTCTATGGCGTGACACCCAACAGCTAGTAAATGATTTAAAATTCTCGTGATTTCCGCAAAAATTACACGAATATACATGCTACGCAAGGGTGGTCTTGTGTTTGATAATGCTTCTACAGCTAAAGCAAATGTATGTTCTTGACATATCATAGAAACGTAGTCCAAGCGGTCAAAGTAAGGCAAGGCTTGCAAGTAATTTTTGTGTTCAATAAGCTTTTCTGTTCCACGGTGAAGAAGCCCAATATGCGGATCAGCATAAACAACAACTTCACCTTTTAGGTCAAGTACAAGTCGAAGAACACCATGTGCAGCCGGGTGTTGAGGACCAAAGTTTAGGGTAAAATTTCGCAAGCTTTTTTTTAAGTCCGACTTTTTCATATTTGGTGATGTTTGTAGATCTAATTATTAAAGTTTTGTAAGTTAAAAGATTAAAGTAATAGTAGATGAGGTGGGATTCGAACCCACGGTGTAGGATTACACGTCAGTTTTCAAAACTGATACCTTAAACCACTCGATCACCCATCCATTTAAAGGTTAAAACCAATACTTTTGAAAAAGTGTGGGCATCTTGTGTTTTTTGCATGAACTAAGACATCCAACCCTCGAACTCCGTCCAAATAACCCAAAAGGTTGTTCGCATCTTCAATATTAAGTACATCGTAAAGATGAAAGTGAATAGAATTTTTTTGAAATTTTGGCCTTTTTCTAATATTTTGTGATATTTCGATTAAAAGACTTTCAATGAAGGCGTACTTTATTTTTTTACGCAAGCATAGCTTACACCCTACGACTTCCCCTTTTCTTAAATTAAGGTGCAAGATTCCAAGATGAGCTTGGGTAAAGGTTGGTTTGGCAAGACCCAATATTTCTAGAACAGATAAAGTCGAGCTAATGTTTTCGTCGAATTTAGCTGACAAAATTACAAGATCAAGCAAAGGCATCTCCTGTGCCTTTATTTTAGGTTTGCATAAAATTATATCGGGATTTGAAATCTGCTCAATATGTGTTTTTAAAAAGTTCATTTTTTATATAAAAAATTATTAGAAAAAAGATGACGCCATACTTACCACTTTTATCCACTTTTGTGTGCGTAATTCTTTTGGAAGCGGAAGCTTGAAACGAGTTCCCAAGGTCTTTCCCTTTGAAGTTACTAAAATTCCGTAGTTGTCATTTATTTTAAAAGACGTACCATCTTTTCGATTGACAAAAGATTTTAGATGAATTAATAAGGCCAAACGAATTTCTCCTTTTTTTACCCCTTCTCCCTTTTTTCCTTTATGAATTTTACGTGGTCTTACTTTTTGAAGAGAGACAACAGCAAGATCTCCCACTTTGGCTTTGGGGGTTTGGCTCAAAACCTTAATTACACGACAAACTTT